>TARA_R110002072_G_scaffold64203_2_pt1 | contig 237765 bp, 235 predicted proteins | sample TARA_R110002072 | Tara Oceans TARA_R110002072 (sample SAMEA4397118) | marine metagenome | biome: Polar Biome; feature: [SRF] surface water layer (ENVO:00010504); material: water (ENVO:00002006), including particulate matter (ENVO:01000060) such as... | depth 5 m | reverse complement strand
TAAATCAAGTCCACCCTCATCAGCGTCATCACTTCCTAAATCAAGCCCACCTTCATCTTCATTATCTTCAGGCATAGCAAAGTCTAAGCCCCCCTCTGCTTCCTCATCTTCTTTACTTTCTGGCGCATCCGGAACACCACCAAACTCGAGGGCACCATCTTCTAACTCTTCATCGCCTTCATCAATTTCAATATTAAGGTCTAAATCATCTTTATCATCTCTATCATCTGACATATCACTCTCTCCTGAGTCCTCTGATAAATCTAGCGAAGAATCTTCTTCACTACTTTCCTCACCTAGACTAATCCCCTCTCCGGAATCAACTTCATCACTATCTAAACTGACCTCTTCATTGAGATCTACTTCTTCGCCAAGATCAACCTCTTCGCCAAGATCTACTTCTTCGCCAAGATCAACCTCTTCGCCAAGATCAATGTCTTCTCCAAGATCAATGTCTTCTCCAAGATCAATGTCTTCGCCAAGATCAATTTCTTCATCAAGGTTTATCTCTTCATCTCCAAGATCCAGTGAAACTCCACTGTCTTCTGGTAAGGATGGTGTTTCTCGTAAATCTATTTTTTTATCTTTAACAGCAGACTGATCAGAAGCTTGTCCGAAAACAGAATCAAACTTTGCTTGAATTTGATCATTAATCGGTCCTTCGTAAGTAGCTTCATCACCACTGGCCGAATGATCAGCAACAAGTTGTCTAACTTCAGTACTAACTTTCATTTCAGCTGGCTCAAAAGAAACATCGTCTTCATCATCATCGACAAAGTCAGCTGTTTGAAACATTGGCTTTGCTTCACTCACTTTTACATTGGACGGCAGTTCACCTAACTCATCACCTTCACTAAAAGCTTCCCATTCATCAATGTAGTCAGCTAACTCAAAATCATTTAAAACCCCGTTGACCATGGCAACGCTAACAGGTTTACTAATGTAGGCTTGAGCATATTCTTTAGATTTCTGATGTTTTTTGATTTGCTTAAGAATCGTTTGATCGAAAATACCAACTCTCATTAACCAATCATTATCTTTTAAGGATTTATTTAATTTTACAGTGTTCTTGTGATCATAGTTGAAGTCAAAAAAGATCACGCAAGGTTCTTCACCTTCATCATCATCATCTCCTTCCACGTCACTTTCCTCAAGAAGGGCCATCAGCTCTTCGCGATCGTCAGTGATAAATACATCATCGTGATTTAGTGAATCCACTAAATCTGACAGTGCGTCATCATCTGTATAGAAAATGATTCTCATGAAGCTCCTTCTCTCTGTATACTTTCTCTATGATATCAAAGGGATACGCTACGCAAAAATAAAGACTTATCAGGCAAATTGTACCGCTATTTTTATGAATTTTAGATTTGCATTCAAGTGGGGTCATAGGATAAAATTAACTATAATTCTAATGACTTAGATATAGTACTCGACGGAACTGATATGAATATAAAACAAATAAGATTAAAAAGTATTCTTCTCACAATCTCTTTTCTTTTGGCCCATAATATTTTTGGTATTCAAAATGAGAAGCTAGTTCCTTCACCACTTTTAGTAATGGATGGTCTTTTTTCACACCATGTTTTAATTGCTGAGAAATCCACCCACTTACTCCATCTTTATGAATTTAAAAATGATAGTCCTACACTTATTAAAACCTACGATATGGCCACTGGGAAAAAAGCCGGAGATAAGATCTTCCAAGGAGATCATAGAACTCCAGAAGGAATCTATCACTTTGTTGATTTTCTAACCCATGGTGACCTTATTAAACGTCATGGACAAGAAAAAGGAAAAATATATGGTGTAGGTGCTTTCGTCATGAATTATCCAAATATCATGGATATTAGAGAGAAGAAAACAGGAAGCGGCATTTGGCTACATTCAACAAATGATGAAACTAGAATTGAAAAAGGCTTAGACAGTAGAGGGTGTATCGTGACAGCGAATACTCACTTAATCGACATAGCCAAGTATATCGAGCTTTATAAAACTCCAATCATCGTTGTTCATGATCTAAAGTTCCTAAAAGAATCTTCATGGCAAAAAAAGAGAGACAATATCAGTAACACCATTTCAACATGGCTTGAGTCTTGGAGAAATGAAGATATTGAAACTTACTCACAACAATACCACTCTGAGTTTAATGACCCTAGTAGAGGAAACTATTCACAATTTAAGCAATATAAAAAAGCTGTCTTTGCTCAACCGGGTAAACCATTGATTGACCTTAAAAATATCAATGTCTTTCAGATTGATGATTACGCTGTTGCAACATTTCAACAGTCTTACGAATCAAACACTATTCAAGATTTAGGAAAGAAGACACTATATCTAAAAAGAGACCCTTTCTATAACTGGAAAATCGTTTCTGAGCAGTGGTCAAAACATGGAATTGATAAAGATTCCTCAGGTGCCGTTGCCTTTCAACCTTCCATGAGATTCTTTAAAACTCAAAACCCTACTCAAATCATGGGTGACCTGTTAGAAAATCCTGACTCTCCACAAAAGGAAGAAGGAAGCAACTAAGTGTTACAAACAACGAAGAAAAAACTTTCCTTCATCATTTATGATGGAAATCAAGCACCACGATATTATGAGTTAAGTAAAGGCCTTTTAAGGTTTATAGTCTTTGTTCTGCCAACACTTGCCCTTATTTCAATCTTAATTACTACTGCTGGATTTCTCTACTTCAAGCAAATTCGTCACTTTGCTCAAATGAAAGAACCAAGAATCATTAGTGAATTAAAATTAGAAATTGAAGAATTAAAAGATCAAACAAGGACTCTGGATAGTGAAAGAGAAAACTTATTAGCAAAGCTTGGTCAAGGAACTGCAGGACAAGATAGCTTAGAAAGCTTGCTGCTATTTAAACCAAGCCCTGGAAGAAAGGACTTAACAAAGAGTCCAAGTCTAAAGGTTGAATCTATAGACGTTACCTCACAAGGTCAAAATATAAACCTCGATTTTAGAATATTAAACTTAACAAAAGACGAGTCTCGTATTTCTGGTTTTATTTTTGTCATTCTAAGAGATGGAAATAACCTTGTGGTTTGGCCTAGAGGATCTATGCCTGATCAGGAAATGAGTATTGTTTTCAATAAAGGAGAACTCTTCTCTACCAGTAGGTTTCGTCCTGTAAAGGTCACATTTCCCCAACCTGTTAGTAAGGACCTACTATTTCATATTGTTATTTTCTCAAGAACTGGTGACCTCATTTTTAAACAGCTCATTCAAAAAACAGTAGGTAATTAATGTCTGAAATTATTCATTTAAAAGATCAAGATTATTCATTCTTTGGTAGATCAACAAATCTAAAAGGTGAATTTACACTTCAAGGTATTACCCATATTGCGGGAACCATTGATGGGCAAATACAAATGAACGGTAAAGATAAAATTACCATTGAACCTTCAGCAATCATTACTGGAGGACTTAAATGTCATGATGTAGAAATCTTTGGAGTGTTTAAAGGCGACCTTCTTGCATCAGGGAAAATCACGGTATATCCAAGTGCTACCATGGAAGGAAATATTCAAGCAGAGAATATTTCCATACACCCAGGAGCCGTGGTTAATATGGAAGGAAAAACTTTATAATCCGTTAAAGAAAACGCCTATAAGAAAGAACTTTTACATCTCCAAATTTGGTAAGCTGTTTTAGTAATGACTTCTCACCTACTACTACAATTGTTTGATCATTCCAGTGATAGAAAGACTTAATCAAAGATTGAAGATGTTTTTTATTAATTGATTTAATTTCATCTTTAAAAGAATCAAGAGAACTTAATGATTTTCTTTCATGATCAAGTAGAACAATTTGTCTTAACAGACTATCGGAAGTTTCAAAACGAAATGGAAAACTACCAGAGATAAAACCTTTAGAGCGACTTAAGTCCACTTCATCAAAGTTACCACTTTCAATTTCTTCAATAGTATTCTTAGTCTCTGATAAAAGTTTCTCAACGGTAGAGCTTTTTGTAAAAGTAGCAATTCCAGCTCGCCCATAAACTTTTTGTGAACCTGCAAAAGCACTTACTGAATATGTTAACCCGTGCTTGTTTCTAAGAACTCTCATGAGACGACTTGTGAACCCTCCTCCTAGAAACTCAGATGCCAGGACAAAGTCACTTTCTCTTTTCAAATCTTCTTGATTGATAAATTTACCTATCCTAACTTGAGCCTGATTTGCCTTAGGAACAGTTACGAGATAAATATTAGGTTTCCCCTTACTCTTAATTGGTTCATATTTAGCCGTTCTTTCAAAATCTGCCTTTCCTGTCCAACCGCATTCTTTATTTATAATATCTTCGATTGAAAGTACTGACTTTGGGCCTGAAAGGTAGATTCTCTTCTTAACTTTTTCGTTAAAATAATCCATCTTCTTTCTCAACATTTTAGTATTAAATCTTACGATATCTTTTTTCTTACCTGAAACAGGATAAGCAAAAGGTGAACCCGCAAGAGACATTTCTCTAAAGGCCATTGAAGCAATTGTTCCAGGGTCATTCACTTTTGAATTGATTGAAGTAATCGCACGCTTCTTTGTTACTTTCAGTTCTGCTTTTGGATAAGTAGCATCTTGAAAGAGATGACAAATCTTTTTAATTGTTGGTGCAATATCTTTTGTTAGTCCTTGAACAGTGAAAAGAGAATATTCGTGAGTAACTGATGCTCCATAACTTACGCCAAAGAAGTCCAAATTATCAGCGATATCCTGTCTTGAAAATCGTCTCGTTCCGTAGCTAAGAAGATCAAAAGCGGCCTCTGTCGCTCCCTTCTCTCTAACACCATCACTCAAAGCACCATCAGCAAAATAAAACATTGCATTATAGGTAGGAAAACGTTCGTCTTCTAACCAGATGACTTCAAGGTTATTCCAAAACATTCGTTTTACTTTATCTTTGTTAAAGCTTGAAAAAGCATTTACTGATATTAAAGCAATTACTATTGTAATAAATTTTTTCATTATCTTCTACCTTTTGCTGGCTTCTTATACTTATCCCAAACTGAGACCATAAAATACTTATTATCATTGAATAGTTCATGACAAGTATTTCTAAGTTCATCTTCTGTAATAGAATTATAAATCTCTAGCTCTTTTTTATAAAAATTAAAGTCACCATATAAAGTTTCCATTTGCCCTAAATACTGAGCAACACCTTTATTTGTTTTTACACCATGGTAGAAGTCCACCAAGTATTGGTTCTTTGTCTTTTGAACAGATCTAGCATTGATGGCCTCTCTACAAGATCTCTTTAAAGTTTTTAAAAGTTTATTCTTGGCCCTGTTAAAGCTCTTCTTTTCTAACAACTGTCCGGAGACAAAGAAGACGCCATTATACTTAAGATTATAATTTGAAGTAGAGAGTGAAGAGAACATAGGATTCTTGCTGGCCACTAACTTATCAATTAAATAACTACTAGCACTTTGTCCTAAAACCGTTGCCAGTATGTCCATAACAAAAGCTTCTCTTTCTCCAAGTGGTAAACCTCTATAGCCCATCATAAAAAGTGGTGTCGGTGACTGACCGTAGAGTTTTGTATGTTTCTTGAAATTATTATTTTTAAATTCATAAAGATCTTTATTATCTTTAGATTTCTTATAATTTGTAATCTCAGAACTGGTTTGCTCCATATGAGCGAACTTTTCTTTCACCATTGAATGGACTTCATCTGCGTCAACATTACCGACAATAACAATGGTGGCATTGTCAGGACGGTAAAAGTTTTTGAAGAATTCTCTCACCTGAGTTCTCGAAAGGTTTGCTAAATCCTGCTCACTTCCAATAACAGAGCCTCCATAAGGTGTTCCTTTAAAGACTTCTTTCATCAAAGTTAAATAAAGTTGACCTCTGGGGCTATTCTCATAGCGCATCTTTCTTTCTTCAAAAATAACTTTTCTTTCCGCTTCAAAGCTCTCTTCTTCCAAAAGAAGGTTTTCCATTCTGTCTGCTTCCATATCAATAATTTTTTCAATCATATGAGAGGGCATACTTTGATAGTAAACAGTACTATCAAAATTTGTATAAGCATTAGTACTTCCGCCGTTTGCTTCTATGGTTGTATCAAATTGCTTTGGCCCATACTTCTTTGCCCCTTTAAACATCATATGTTCTAAGAAGTGAGTAGCACCTGTTGTTCCTTCAGATTCGTGACGTCCCCCTACATTATAAAAAGTATAGTAACTAAAGATGGGAAGTTGATCATTTTCACTTACTAACAGAGTAAGTCCATTATCGAGGACAAACTTTTTGACAGGAATTTCTCCTGCTGGTTGACCAGCAGTGACTCCTTTTTTAGAAAGGCTTGAACATGATGATAAAATAAGTAAAAAAGTCATTAAGACGATAGATCTTTTCATTAAACATCCTTGATTTCGAAAAGCATAAATAGATTAATTCCAATAAGATAACCTGTCCACAGGGGCAATGTGTTATTTTTTGGTTTTGATGAGTTTTTCCTTTTCAGTACGGATAGCTTTGTTTATATTCGGCAAGAATTTGAATGATCTTTTATTGATATTTAGACGCAAGGAGTCACTATGAAAATTGGTGTGCCTAAGGAAATTAAAAATAATGAAAACCGAGTTGGTCTTGTCCCTGCTGGAGTAAGGCAACTTGTTACTGATGGGCACGAGTTATTTGTAGAAACAACTGCTGGTGAAGGTATTGGTATTAGTGATGAAGAGTTTATTGCTGCTGGAGCAAAAATTCTTCCAAGCCTAGAGGATGTATTCGAAGAATCAACTATGATTATTAAAGTGAAGGAACCTCAGCCTAGAGAAATTGCTCTTTTAAGGCCTCATCATATTCTTTATACATATTTACATTTAGCAGCTGACAAAGAACTTACTGAAGGACTTATGAATTCTGGTTCTACATGTGTTGCTTATGAAACTATTCAAAATGCAGATGGTTCACTCCCTCTTCTTCTTCCAATGTCAGAAGTCGCCGGTAGAATGAGTACTCAAATTGGTGCCGCTTATCTTCAAAAAGATAAGGGTGGAAAAGGTGTTCTTCTCGGTGGTGTTCCAGGTGTTCAACGAGGAAAAGTAACCGTTATCGGTTGTGGTGTAGCAGGAACAAATGCTATTAAAATGGCCATGGGTCTTGGAGCTGATGTTACGGCCATCGACCTTTCAGTAAAAAGACTTGCTGAGCTTGATGACCTTTTTGATACAAGAATTACAACTCTCTTTTCAAATGTTCAAAACATTGAAGAGGCCGTTATTAAATCTGATTTAGTCATTGGTGCGGTTCTTGTTCCAGGTGCAAAAGCTCCTAAGCTTGTGACTAGAGATATGATAAGTAAAATGGAAAAAGGTTCTGTTGTTGTTGATATTGCTGTTGATCAAGGTGGCTGTATTGAAACATGTAAACCTACCACTCACCAAGCTCCAACTTTTGAAGTTGATGGTGTTGTTCACTATTGTGTGGCCAATATGCCGGGTGCAGTTTCTAAAACTTCAACTTACGCCTTAACTAATGTGACTCTTAAATACGCGCGTTTGATTGCAAAAATTGGTATTGAAGAGGCATGTGCTCAAGACCCTGCCTTTAGACCTGGTGTAAATATTTACAAAGGTAAACTTGTTTATAAACAAGTTGCTGATGATCTAGAGCTTCAGTACACACCACTTAGTATCTAAGTAATTTAGTAGATTTTTAATTTTTTAAAATATACGAAAGACCATCTATTTTAGATGGTCTTTTTTTACCCCTAGTAATCCTCAGCTCTCAAGTATAAACTATTAATATGACTGGTAACAAAATGATTGATACCGTACTTACAGCACTACTTTTGGCCGCGACTCTTGGGGCCCTAGGTTCCTTTGTCTACACTCAAAAAATTTATGAGAGACCACTTCCTAATAACGAAGCTGAAGAAAAGAAGCTCATTGAAAATGTGAAGAAGTCTACCTTTGTAGAAAGTTTTGAACTTGGTAAATTAATTATTAACCTAAAAGGACGCACATCAAAGCTTCGTTTTTTAGAAGTAGAGTGTCACTTTAGACCATTTAAAGATAGCTACGTTGAATTACTAAGCAATAATAAATCTTATATTAATGATACGGTCATAGATGTGGCAGGAAGCTTTACTCCTACTGAACTAAATTCTGTTTCAGGTAAAATTCTTTTAGAAGAGAGACTCAAAACCCGACTCAATAGCTACTTTAATAAATCAGTTGTTAAAGAAGTCTACTTCTCTCGTTTCGTCGTTCAATAGAACTTATTTTCCATTTGAAGTCTCAAGAAATCATATTTACAATAGTAATGTGGTGAGAGATGGGAGTAAGAGTGAGGAGTCATAGTTGAAAGTAAACGATAAGAAAAAATTTATCAATATTTGTACAATTACTTTTAAAAGTTTTCAGCACAAAGTTACCCCTATTCAAAGTAGACAAACTCTTTGGGACTTTATGACAACAAGTGAAAGAACTGATAAGTCATATGTTGTTTGCTGTATTCCGCGCCTAAAATCTTCAAAAGGTATTATTAATATTGCACGAAAGAAAGTTCCAGCAGGAATGCGACTAGTAGTAATAACAAATAATTTTGATGAACAAGATTTTGAAGAGTCGATAGAAAAAGATTATTGCCTAACGACTCTTGTACAGATTCAAGATTTTAATACCAGAATGCTTCTAGCAAATTAATTTTAAATTATTCTTCAGATGTATTTGACTTAGACTCAGCAGCATCAGTTGTTGTTGAGTTTTCTGTATCGTCAGTAAGTGATTGGTAGTACTTATCTAAATCAGCTTGAGAAATCTTACCTTCATGAACTAATTTGTCTCTTAAACGTAAGTCTAATTTTTTATCTTCAAGTGCTCTACTAAGTCTCATATTTCCGTCCTTTCAATTAAGAAAACGACAACTTAGCATAGTTAGTCAAAAATTGGCAAGACTTTAGTGATAGGTGATATCGTTATCATCTTTGTCCTCATTATCTTTGACGATCTTGAGGTGCCCCTTCTTCCTCTTGGTTGACCCAAATAATTTTGAGAGGTTATAGGAATTCTTTGTCTGAGAAAGCATCCATAAATAGCCTGCTGCAATATTTCCTAGCTGACACCAAGACAGTAGTCCAAAGGGGCTAAATATCCCCTGATAAAGGGACATGGCCACAATAATGCCCACAAACCACTTGGCCTTCACAGGGAATAAGAAAAGGTACATAGTTCGTTCTGGGAAGAGAATCCCATAAGCAACAGCAAGGGCACTACAGATCCCAGCAGGCCCAGAAAGAGTCACCTGATAGGCCACAGTAGAGCGTAAGAGAAAAGAGGTAGAAAGAACATAGAGCACTGTTCCACCCAGCAAACAGGCCAAGAGGAACTTAAGATACTTTGTGGTTCCCCATAAATTTTCTAATTCACTACCAATAAACCATAACATCATGGCCTCAAATAAAATCTCAAAGAGACTTGTAGGCACAAGAGGATAAGTTAGTAACTGCCATATGAATCCTGACTCAACTGAGGCAGCTCTTAATCCTGTAATTCCTGATAATGAAAAACCAGCGGCTTTGGCCAAGATGGCATCGATTAAAAAAGACGATATAAGAATAATTATCAATGTTTTATTTGTTTTAGTAATAGTGGGAAAAGACATTTGATTCACGACTCTCCCCTTTTTTGTGAAATTTCGATCAATACTCCACCAGTACTTTTAGGGTGGATAAAGTTAACAAGACAATTATGAGCACCTTCTTTTGGCTCTGGATATAAAAGGATATAACCTTTATCGCTTAATTCTTTTCCTTTTGCTTTAACATCTTTAACTCTAAAGCAGAGATGATGAATTCCTGGACCTTTCTTTGCTAAATATTTATGGATAGGACCATCTTCACCATAAGGTTCAAGAAGCTCGATATTTGCATTTTCGTCCACTGGTGCAAAAGCGGTTTTAACACCTTGATCTTCTACAATTTCTCTTTCAGGTAAGAAACTAATCCCCATATCTTCGTAAATTTTGCAGGCCGAATCTAAGCTCTCTACAACAATGGCCACATGATCGAGGTGACAGTCCTCTAGCTCTTTAATTTTCATCATTCACTCCTAATTCACAAAAGATTATGCCTTAGAAAAAAGAATATTGGTAGACGGCTAATGTTAGATTTAGAAGCCGCTAGGAGGATCAATCGCATTAGAACAGTCTGGGTTCTCAGGATCAAAGTCAGGTACCGCTGGAATATCAGGTGGTATACAAATACCATTTTCACAGTCTCCAAACGTAGGTACATTGTAGCACCTTAGAGAACATGTCACTTGTCCTTGATTACTAATTCCAGTTTTAACCACAAAACATGAAGGGATATTCTCTTTCTTACAAAATTCTTTTGTCACACATGCTTGTCCTGGAGACTTTGCACAGAATACATCAAGACCAGAGTTATGAACTGAACATCTTGAAGTTGCAGAGTTACAACATAAACTATTACATTGATAGTCGGAAGAACAAGTTGCCCCAATAGATAAGTTCCCTTCTCCTGGAACATCATCTAAACACTGACTTACTAAATCTCTTCCCCAACATCTATTGTTAAAACAACATTCATTAGCACCACATGCTTGTGAATTACTACAAGTCTTTAATGAACTATAAAGAATCTCTTTACCTTGATAGTCAGTAAGACTTGGTCTAGAAATTTGTAACTTAATATCCTGACTTGTTGTCACTGTGGTCGTTGTTCCAGTAGTTGGATCTTTTGCTAAAATTTCAATCGTTGCAGTTACATTACAAGAGTGAATTCCTTCATTAGTAAAAGTATCGTAGTTTGTTACACGAATATTACAACCATCCATAAATTCAGTGTCACCACTAGAAACTAAAGAGTTGATACCTCTACCAGTTAATGCATTTGAAATGTCTGTGTAGCCAAGATATTCAACATTACTTTGAAGATCCATTTTTCCTGCTCTAGGAAAAAGAAAAGATTTAAAGCCACCATCTGCCGCGGCATTTGGATCAGCAGGTGTTGCAGTAGGGCCACCGGTAAGTGAATACTGAAAGAGACCATAAGCTTTTTGTCCAGCACCAACATCACTGAAGAGTGCATCTCCTGAAACTTCCCAATCATTTCTTGCGACAGATCGATAAGGACCTAAGTAGCTATAGTTTCCGCCAAATCCTGTTTCTCCATAGGCAACGACACTTCCCGCACCACTCATGGTTGTCACTAACGAGTTTTCAACAGCTGTCCGCACACTCACATCTGGTAAACACTTCTTTAATAATTCTGTTTGAGTTTCATTGGCATAACCTGCCTGATTGAGATCCACTTGAGGCTCTGTAGGAGTAAGAGCAATCAATGATCCTGCATTAGAATAGTACAGTCCACTATCTTTTATTTTTGCATAACTGTAGAGACACTTTTCACCAGTCGCATCGCAAGCTGAATTTGTTCCTGAAATATTAAATGTTGGATCATCTTCAAGCTTTAAACCTCGACAATAAATTCCAGAGTCTCTCACATCTGTAGTAGGTTCTGAAAAAGTATCACCTGTACCAAATTCTATATTGTCATTATTTGTATCGTAATCGTTGTAGTCGTAAAGATCATAAAGAAGACGAAGATCATTTAAAGGCTGATCTTCCATATCTAAAATAAGAACTTCAATATCTGTGTCAGGAGTAATTCCAGGAGCACGTCCAATTGAAGCAGGAACCTCAATCATTTCCTTTTCTCGACCAAATCGAAATCTCACAGTAACAAGTTTTGAATTGAGAGAAGTAACATTTAAACCTGATAAGTATAAAAGGCCTTTATAGTTTTTAGGAATTGTAACTTTTGTTTTATAGGTTCCATCGAAAGGATCAACGATATGTCTTAGATCAACAGCACCATTTGCCAACAACGCATCTGTTACATTGGTTAAATCATCACCAACTGCACCTTGTCCGCCATTATTACTACTGTCACCTACTTGGGCAGCTTCACCAGAAGTCCTTTTACCAGGCCCAGTGTTTTGCACACAAGACGTTGCCAAAAAGGCAAAAGTTAATAGTAATATATTCATTTTTTTAAGCATATTCCTTCCTACTCATTTCATCCTACTTATCGGGAAAACCCGTGGAAATTCTTAGGAATCTTAGTAATTATTATAACTTATCCGAGCTTTACACTCGGTCAAGAAATCGTGATGTCTTCCTTAGATCTTTAAATTCAATCACTTAGAGGTTTTTTTTAGAAACGCAAACATCAGAAGAGCAATTCATAGTTGCCTAGTAGATAAGGCAATTCTCAAGGAAATTACTTTTTACGAAGAAAGTGCTATTTAAGGCCATGGAAACATTCGGAGAGAAATTCACCCTAGCGACCTTGGCCCAAGCTCGAGAGCTGGCCTTTCATTGTCTTAAGGAAATAAATCAAAGAATCACCGTGGGAATCAATGAAGATCAAGGACACAAAATTATTCAAGAAGTTTGTCTAGAAAATGGCTCTGAAAAGTTTTGGCACCCTAGTAAATTTAGAATCGCTAGCGACACCATGAAGAGCTTTCGTGAAGTTTCTGAAGGTAAGAAAAAATTAGAAGAAGGTGATCTCTATTTTCTAGATTTTGGCCCCGTTTTCTTAGGACATGAAGCAGACCTTGGAGATACTTTTCAACTTGGAAACCTTCAATTTAAAAATCCTGCTAAAGAAATTTTTGAACTTTTAAAAAATCAATGGAAAAAAAGAAACCTCACAGGTCAGGAGCTATATCACTTAGGGTTTCAAATGGCAGAAGACAGAGGTTTAATCTTCAATAAGAAAATGCTGGGTCATCGTATTAGTGATTTTCCTCACGCTATTCACTATCGGGGAAATTTAGAAACCTGTAACAAAACTCCTATAGCAGGGGCTTGGGTTTTAGAAGTTCATCTTATCGATGAAGAAAAGAATTGCGGTTATTTTTATGAAGATATTTTAATAGAAAATTAAGCGGCCTCTTTATCAGACAATTCATTCCACTCTTTCATCACAATATCTTTTGCCTCGGATTCTTGATATCCTTTTTTAATAAGTTTAGGGATTCTTTGACGAAAGAACTCACGTTGCTTATTAGACTTTTCATCATACTTACGCTCATCAAACATTTTCAACGTTAATGTAGAACCACACTTACAATTACGATACTCTAGAACTGAACTCTGTGGACCAATAGAATAGCTACCTTTCATAAGTTTAGAAGTGGAAGCTAGAAATGATGACCTATCTTCAAATTGGCAAAGACATGTTGTACATTTTTTTGGAAATTGATCGTTATTGTAATAACGATTCGTGTGTTCACAAAAAGCATTCTCTTTTTTCATCTTATTTGAACTCAAAACCCTCACCTAAGTTTAATATTTATCTCACTCAATACTTTTCGGTTAGTAGGATAACATACTAAAGTTATTTTATATAAGGTGTTGAAAAAGTGAAAAAGTTAACTTTTTTGACTAGAGCCGGTCTTTCTGTAATCGATAATCTAGTAAGCCAGTACTAAGGAATTTTAATAAATCTTCTCTTTCTTGCACAGAAAGATCAACTCCTCGTCTAACCTCTGGAATATCAATAGAGTTAATACGAACCATATTTCTTTCTCTATCAGAATCAAATATGAACTTATCAGCGTAAGCACTGAGATCAATTTTACTCATATCAAAGTGGTGAATACTTCTACGAGGATGAGTATAGTGTTGAATGACTTCTTCTAATGTTGAAAACACTCCGTTGTGCATAAAAGGAGCTGTGATAGAAATATTTCTAAGAGGTGGAGTTCTAAATTTAAAAAGATCTTCTTTATTAGTTGTTACTTCATAGCGACCTTGATCATAAGGAGCTTTAATTTTTTCCCAAGTAAATTGTGGGACACCAACAGATTTAAATTCAAAGTTTGAAAGATGTCTTCCTTGATGACATTCGACACATTTCCCCTTCGTGGCAAAAACGACAAGCCCACGTTTCTCACTTTCATTCATGGCATCTCTATTGCCTTTTAAATAACTATCATAAGGAGTATTTACCAAATTAAAGTTATTTTTTAGAAAAATCCCAAGAGACTCCCCTACGTGACCAATATGAAATTCTTTATCTTTAGGGAAGGCCTTTTGAAATTGGGCCATATAGCGTTCTGACTTCACACCTTTTGTCAGTCTTTTCATCACAGCTTCCCAAGCCTCTTCATTATTTTTGGTATTTGAAATGTCATTACCTTTAGGGCCTTTCATTTCAAGATCATTCACAATAGGAAAAATTGTTTGAACACTTAAAGACATAGAAAAAGTTTTTGCAATCTTATCTAGCTTTGGATTCTTTCCATTCAACGCAGGTTCTGGAGTTTGAAGCTCACCTGTACTCTCATCTCTAAAAACTCTTCCGTCCCAAAACATATGTTCTATATCGGAGTAACCAAGATTTATAAGATGAGGTGAATGTCTCTTAGTAACCCCACCGCTCATTTGCTTTCTATTGGTTCCAATTCCTTCTCCACCTTCACCAATGGAAAATGGTAGAGCATCTCCTGTTCCAAAGCGTGGATGATGACAAATATTACAGCTTATATTTCTTTCGCCACTTAACTCCGTTTCATGAAAGAGCATGGCCCCAAGTCTTACTAGCTCTACTTCATCTCTTTTAATTGGATCTAAAGGAATAAGATTATGCTCTTTAACTAAAGCTTCAATTTGCTGATCAAGTGTATTTGAAAATGAGTTTTGAGAAAACAAAGTCAGTAATATCAAACAAAGAGCAAGGTACTTCATAACCATTCCTTATAATAGAGAATATTTAATACAAAAAAAGTACCAAATAAATCATCACTAGAGAAAGGAAAAGTTCCTAAAAGAATGAAGATAAAAGGTGATTTAAAACAGGGATGCACCGTGGCATCCCCTTTTGATCTGCTATATGATTGAAACTTCTTTTGATTGGGTTAATTCATCATCATCAGGTGGTCTCTTTTCAATCACTTTTGAGTTCACTGCCGCAGATAATAGAAGTACTGAAATTCCAACAGTACTTAGAAGTAAGATAAGTTTTTTCATTTTAAATCCTTTATTTAACACTTATGTTTATTTTTTTAGTATTAACAATTTCACCTTCATAAGAAGTAATCACAAGAAATTGCAGTTTTTGTTTCTTCGCTTTTTTAATGAATTCATATTCAAAATTTACTGTAGCTTTTTCACCAGCACCTAGAGCCTTAAAAACTTTTTCAGAATTATTTAGTTTAATAAACTCTAAACTTTCTTGGCCGGCCTGAACTTCAACTTTATATTCACCAGGTATATTATTTCTTAATCCAATAAAGTCACTTGATAGAGTATGTTTTCTAAACTTCCAACTAAATGGAAAGACTTTCCACTTACGCCATTTAACTTCACTTTCAAAGTTCATCACCTGTTGAATTTCTGGATTAACAACGACTCTTTCAGAAACCTGAAAGTCAGTAGTATTTTGCTTAGATAGTTCATCACCTTTAGTGATCGCTTGAAATTTAATCCAAATATCAGAACCAGGCATAGCATTCTCTTTTACTTTTGCTTTAAAAAGATCTTTTACAAGAATTTGAGAATCTGCCGGTAAATTATTAAGGTTAGTATATTCTCTTTCAATTTCAATATTTGCAGAGTGGGCCACAACTTTGACCCTTACATCACCTGTTTTAGAGTTTACTTTACCGAAATTGATAAGGTTCATGTCAGTAACAAACTCTGTCCCTTGTCTTAACCCCTTAGGGTTTAAAGATCTAATGAATGCCTTCTCTTTGTGATCTTGATTAAATGGTAGAACGAGAGCGTTGCTATTAACAAAGCTTGCAAGAGAGTTTCTTCCTCTTACATTTTCTTCTTCACCATAAGCTTCTCTAAACTTATCATAACCGTCATTTTGCCCTTTCACTTTACCATTATTAAAAGCAATCTTTGCTCCCTCTTTAAAAAGCTGAGCATAAACAAGCTTATAAGTTTTTTCTTTATTCACAGAAAAATGAAGGTTCTTATTCTTAGAAAAAGTCTCATCTCTTTGGACTTTATAGTGACTATTGTAATCACTAAAGAACTTTGCCTTGTGAGATTTTTTAAACTCTTGTTTAAAACGACTGGCATAAGAAGACTTACAAAGATCGATATAGTCTTGAACTCCTTTATAAACAAGAGCACAATCCCTTTTTGCCGTATCAACAGTAACATTTCTTAAGTTTTGGTAAACATATTTTGCTTCAGATAGGTTACGTGAAGGTTCTTCATATTTCGCAACTTCAGATCTATTCAATGTCACAAGCTCGTCGGCTAAAGTTTCAAGTTTCATTGCTCTAGCAAGTTCTTCTGGAGTAATTTGAGTTTCATCATCTAATGCTTCAAAGTCTTGTGCTTCAAATTCATTAAGACTTTTGTTTTTGAACCTTACAGCTGATTGAGTTAATGAAACTTCATCAATGAAGCTATCTTGACCTAAAGTCACTTCTCTTTCAGGTAGCTCACTAAAAACAATATCTCTTTGCAGAACATAACCTTTAGGGAAATCAATTCTTTCAGCATCTGATCTCGCTTTCTTTTTACCAACTTCAAATCCTTGTTGATGCCCAAGCTGAAAATCTACCTCTGAAACTTTTCCTGCAGAAAAGCCTTCATCATGTCCAGAAAGTTCACCTCTTATATATCCTCTAAATTGACCATCTAGTTTTGCCAGCTCATTACCAATTCTTTCTCCAACTTGCATTCCGTCTTTTAAAGAGTCTGCTCGACCTAAAGCCTCACCTTTCATCATTGCTAAATCTACAGACTGCTGACTTCCAAGGTTTTTTGCTTCCTGAGCATATCGTAAGTAGAGGCTTTCTTTTTCAAGATAAATTTCTCTTTTTTGTTTTGTTACTGCTTCTGCAGTCTTTGCGATGGCATCTGCACGATTAAATTTTTCAATTTCATTAGGAAGTTGATTATTTAAACTAGTAATCGACTTCTTAAATAATTTAATTTCATTTTCATAGCGACTGATATTACTTCTTGAAGATTCGATATCTTGAAAATTTTGAGCAATTTGAGTTCTATGACCATCAATTTGATTTCTTCTACTATGGATTTCGTTATTTGTACTGGCGATTTGTGAATCAAGACCATTCTTATGAGCGTAGAGATTACTAAGTCTCGTATCAAGGGCATCCACAACAGAGCGTTGATTTGCGACTAACGTCTCTGCTCGATTAAAATCTGTTCTTGCTCTATTCATTGAGCTCTCAATACTAGCAAGAGTACTTTGAGCATTTCTTAAGTCATAACTTAAACGAGAGATAGAGCTTTGAATATTGCGAATATCTCTAACCACTCTACTTATCTCCGACTCTAAGCTTGTTATGTCTTGTCTTGCTTGAGACATCTTAGCTCTTAAGTTTCTTTGTCTTCTTTCAAGATTCGCCAACTGATTTTTCTTTTCTCTAATATTAGAGTTCACTTGCTCTAATCTACTTTGAGCATCATTGAGATTTCTCTTCGCTGCTTGATACTTCTGAGTGATAGCGGCAAATCTTGAATTTGCTTGTGAGTATTCACTTTGAGCTTGAGATAAAGATGATTGAGTACTTGATAGTTGACTTCGCTTTGACTGCAAAGAGCTTCGATCGCTTGAAACTCGACTTTCAAGTGTTGCAATTTTTTGTCTAATTCCGCTTGCTCCATTTTGAAGATCAGAAATTTGACTTTGTAATGATGAAATCTTTGAAGACAAATTACCTCTTTGTCTATCAAGAGAACTGACATCACTTTTCAAACTATTGATTGTACTTCTTAATTGCGACGCTTTCGCCTGTAGTGCTTGTAGTTTTGCTCTTGTGTCAGGATTACGAGGACCTTGAGAAATTCTTTTCATCTCATCTCTAACACTACTAAGCTCACTTTCTTTGGATCGAAGTTGTGATTTCTTACTAGAAAGAGAAGAGTTCACCTGAGAAAGTCTCGACTTAGCACTACTCATCTGAGACTTAAGCTGTGAAATTTTACTTGGGATATTGTTGAGATCACTCTTAAGTGAACTTATCTTACTTTCATTTGATCTTATTGAACTTTGTAGTGAACTAATATCTGATTTTAATGACGAAACTTTTGATGATAGTTGCGACACCTTTCTTTTAAGTGGAGCAATCTGTGCTTGGGCCTGATCATATCTTGTTCTTAAATTTCTTTCTTCGTTACTAGCTTGAGCCACTTTTTGCTTAGCTTGAGCTTGTCTTGATTGTAGTTGAGATAATTGACTCTCTATTTGTGAAACTGTTGCATTAATATCTCTTAAGCGCCCACGTGCATCTTGTAAAAAGCGTCTATTCTCTTCTAACTCTCTTTCTTTAGATTCTTTTAAGTTAAAGAGTGCTCTTTCATCGTTCTCTGCTCTTGTTAAACGAGCATCAAGATCGGCAACCACATTTGTTTGACGATTAAAGGCTTCAATTTCACGATTTAGATTTACTCTCGCTTCTTCACTTTTTCTAATCAGGTAGGAAAGCTCACTTGCTTCACGATCACGATCAGAAGTTGTCAGAGCAATATCACCATTGGTTCTTTCAAGTTCTGCCTTTAGAGATTTTAGTCTATTTTCTAAATCTCTCATTTCACTTTCTAGTTCAGAAATACTCGCTCTTCTTTGCATTGTATCAGTTTCGTAGTTTGAAATATTATCTAACTCAGAAGAAATAGAAGATTCGTTTTGTGTAATTCTTGTTGCAAAGTTTTGAAGATCTTCATTGATTTGATCAATTGTCTCTTGAATACTGTCAGCATTTCCTCTTAGGTTATCAGAAATTTCTTTCTTGCCTTCAAAGACTTCCCTAGCACTTCGATAATCAATCTCACTTGGCAAGCTTGCGGCTACCTGATTATAAATAAGGGAAATAATTAACGTAAGAATTGCCTGACCGACAAGTGATGTGATTTTCATTCTCTTCCTCTCTAAAAGATAATTCAATAGTCATTTTCTAGCGATTTCTAGAGCAAGGTGCAAATGAAGATCAGTGAAACGTGTTGTTTTTACATAGATGTTAGAATTTTCGATATAGATGTAAGGCAAATAGCGGACTTTCAGTGTCAATCTGACATTAATTCACTTTGTTTTGATAAGAATTCATAAGTATAAGAGATGATCATTACCGTCAGGATAGAGGCCATCAGGCTTGAACAAAATGTCACAACCATGCCCTCGGTTACATATTTTTTTAAAATCATAAAAAAGAGAAAATTTCCAAATATTGGAAGTATGGCCCCTAATATGACCAAGATCGTTTGTTTTGGATTTTTTTTGAAAATGCTGCGAGACATTTCCGGGCCACTTTGCAAATTGTCGGCTTCAATAATAGCAAGCTCAGGAGCAAAATAGTCTTCAAAGCCCCACTTTAGTCCTGGGTAAATGATCAGAATGAAACCTAAACATACCTTCAAAGAATAACCAAGGAATCGAAAAAGGTAGGCGGGATAGTAGATGAGAGTTTTTGAAAACTTATTCATAAAAGTTGTAAAGACAGAGACTATCAAAAGAATTTCAAAAAGAGTTATTAAAAGAACCACTAACATTGAAGACATGGTTGGGTTGTCACTAATAACTTTAAAATAAATATCATTCCAAAAGTTAATCCCTATAAAAAGAACTAAAGCAAAAAGGCAATAGAGTTTATGTTGAGAAATATGTTTGAATGATTTTCTATAGAGCTCAATGATCATCATCTATATTGACTCAAAAGTTCTAATGGCCCGATTTTTTCTTACGCCCGGAAGTGGAAAGACTCTATTGTGAAAAGAAATATAAACACCAGGACTAAGTAGCTTTGCGGCCAGCAGAGCTTCCGTTAGGTTTTGTATAGCATCAGTATCATCAAAACCCATTGGCTTCATGGCCCCTGTAAAAACCACAGGAATCGTTAAATCTTTTAGTTTTTCAAAAGCAAGAGTAGCACTGGTTTGCATGGTATCAGTTCCATGCAAGACCACAATGGGAGAGCCAAGGCTACCGTGTTGCTCAATGGCCTCCACAATAATATTTCGATCATCATCATCCATTTGTAATGAGTCTTTCGCCATCAAAGCACATACTTGAATTTGTGTGTAAGGAAGCCTTAATTTGGAACGAATAAGATCATGAATTTGACTCTCACGATTTGCTAGGGAACCGTCCGACTCATCATAAGTCTTCTCTATCGTTCCACCAGTGGTTAGAACAATAATGTCTTGAACAAATTGGTTGTTATCCCCTTCAAGAGTTCCCAAATATCACCTCGCGAAAAAATAATTCCTTAAAAGAACCCTTAACTTACAAAGACTTAGTAAAAAAGTCATCACAAACCTTGACGTTGGTGAAATAGCTACCATATTTGCTTAGAACTATTTATGAATCTATAAGGAGAAAATGACTATGAGCGAAAGAAAAGGTAGTATTTCAGTTTCAACCCAAGATATCTTCCCAATCATCAAGAAGTGGCTTTATTCAGAGCACGACATCTTTTTAAGAGAGCTTGTTGCCAACGCAACTGACGCTATTACAAAAAGAGCCAGCTTTTCTCGAACAGAAAATCTTGAGATCCCAACAGGAAAAATCCAAATTTCAGTAAATAAAGAAAAAGGATTTGTTGAAATTAAAGATAATGGTTTGGGGATGACAGAAGAAGAAGTTGAAAAATATATCGCTCAACTTGCTTTCTCAGGTGCTCAAGAGTTTGTTGATAAAATGGATAAGCAAGATGAAGGTGCTGATATCATCGGTAAGTTTGGTCTTGGTTTTTATTCGGCCTTTATGGTTGCTTCTAAAGTTGAAGTTGAAACTCTAAGTTGGAAAAAAGATTCTAAACCATCTAAGTGGACTTGCGACGGTGAAACAGAATATGTTTTCTCTGACTCTGATAAGAAAGAAGTAGGAACAACAATCACTCTTCACATTAATGAAGAAAGCAAAGAATTCTTAAATGACTTTAAGCTGGTTGAAACTCTTAAAAAGTATTGTGATTTCATGCCATACGAGATCACTGTTACAAACCTTGAGAAGAAAGCAAAGAATACTGAAACTACAAAAGATGAAGATAAGACGACTGACACTTGGACAATCAATGAAACAAAGCCACTTTGGAAGAGAGACCCAAAAGAATTAACTGATGAAGATTACAAGAAATTCTATCGTCAGCAATTCCCAATGGATCAAGAGCCACTTTTTTGGATTCACTTAAAAGTGGATCATCCATTTACGCTTGAAGGGATTCTTTACTTCCCTAAGATTAACCCAAAGATGGCCTTCCAAGAAAAAAATATTCGTCTTTATAGCAAGCAAGTATTCGTAAGTGATAATGTAAAAAATATTATCCCTGAATTCTTAAGCCTGCTTAAGGGATCAATTGATTCTACTGATATTCCACTAAACGTTTCAAGATCATCTCTGCAAGGTGATCCAAATGTTAAGAAGATCAGTAATTACATTATTAAAAAAGTAGCTGAATCTCTTAAGAAACTTTTCAAACAAGATCGTGCGAGATTTGAGCAAATCTGGGCCGACACTGGACTTTTCGTTAAATACGGATGTGTGTCTGATGAGAAGTTTGATGAACAAATGAGAGATATGGTTATCTTTAAAAATGCTGATGATAAAATGGTCACAATTCCTGAATACTTTGAAGGAATTCCAGCAGAGCTTAAAGAAAAAGTTGAAGATAAAGTTATTTACTTTGAGAAAGATAAATCTGATCCATCGCTAAGAAAAAATATTAAAGAGCTGGGAATCTTTTCTGTTGAAGTTGATGATCATATTGATCCACACTTCATGCAACACGCGGAAGCCAAGCCAATTAAAGATAAGAAACTGGCCTTTGTTAGTATTGATTCTGAAGCGGCGAACCTTTTGGAAAGTGAAAATACAACTCCAGAAGATATGAAAGTTCAGGACCTCTTTAAGAAAGTTCTTGTTGGTGAACTGGAAAAGGACAAGGACGGTAATGACATCCCAAAAATGGATGGCATTGATGTTGAAATTCAAAAAATGAAAAATGCCTCTATTCCAGCTTACTTTAAAGTTGATGAGCAGATGAAGCGTTTTGCAAAAATGGCAGAATCAATGGGACAAAATAATAGTTTTCCAATTAAGAAAACTCTTGTGATTAATCCTAATAACTCTTTAATTAAAAGTGCCATGGCCATTCACACTAAAGGATCAAATGAGAAATTAGTTGAGAGTCTTTGTCATCATGTTGAAGACCTTGCTCTTATTTCATCAGAAGGTTTGGCCAACGAAAATAAAGAAAGCTTCGTTCAAAGAACTCAAGACCTCGTTAATGAGCTAAGCCAAATGGCCCTTCATTAATGGGAATAGTTTTAGCTAGTCAAAGTCCCTATCGCAAGCAGTTATTAAAACAGCTCGCGGTAGACTTTGAGACCTGTGCCTCGCACATCGACGAGGACTCCTTTAAAAATAAAATCAGCAATGCACTTGAGCTTACTCAGGTGCTTGCTTTTGAAAAGGCCAAAAAAGTCTCTCTAGAGCGTCCTGATGATCTCGTTATAGGAAGCGATCAGGCCATCATTTTTAAAGGTGAGATCCTCGGTAAGCCAAAGACTGCAGAGAATGCCTGTAAGCAATTAGAGCTATTACAGGGTGCCTCTCATAAGCTCATTAGTGCCGTCTGTTTGCTTGGACCAAATGGTATCAAGCGAGAGTTCTACCATGAGACTACTCTCACAATGAGAGAGCTCTCTCCTGCACAAATTTTTAACTACGTTGAAAAAGATCAGCCACTGGAATGTGCTGGTTCTTATATGATTGAAAAATTAGGAATTACACTCTTTGAAAGTATTAACTCTACTGACTCCACTTCAATTATTGGGTTGCCACTTATTCAGTTAACAACCCACCTTAAAGAATTAGGACTTTTCCCGCTCGATCAAAATCCTTAGTCATTTCTAACAAGTCGAGGGTATCGCCCTTCATCAGGCTCAAGTGACCAGGTCGGAGTTGTATAATCTAAAACAGGGTCATAACCTAGTTCATAGAAATACCAATCAACTAAACGATCAAAACCATCCCCTACATCACCTTCAGTAAGGTCACCATTAAAGTCTGCTGTATCAAGGACAATATCCCATCCACTAGAGCAAACAAAGGTTGGATCTCCTGTAAAAGTATCAGCACAGAAAGTATTTGGATCTTGCATCTCTAAATCAAAAACACGAGTTCCAAGTACATTTGCATTAGGTTTTGTAATTGTAAAATTCATAGAAGTATTTCTTCCATCATCTTGGAAATATCCTGTTGATGTAGTATCTGTACAATCAACGCCCAAGGCTGATCCCCCAATATCCATTTCAAAACTAGCGACTGTTGATCCTGAGGCACTTGGCGAAGTAATATCGAAGTATCGATTATGATTTCCAATGAATATTCCATCTCCAACGGCTACGTTTTCATTTATTGCTGAATTTGTAAGGTCACACTCAGTTCCATTTACAGTCCCTGTAGCTATAGTCATCCCTGTAATTTGTAATGTATAGGCCTTATTTACAAAGAAAACATCAGCATCAATTGTTGAAGCACTATTGGCACCAACAACAGGTCCAATTGAATTAATATTTGTTGTAGGAAGCGTCCACGTTGGAGGTCCAGCAACAGTAATACAAGTTTTCTGATCCTCTTCCATTCCTGTGGAAGAGCCCCCAACACACCAACCGTACCTTACTTCAGCGGCATTGTATGAACTAGAAAGAGTTGAAGCATTAGTAAGATTTCCAACGAGACCACCAACATTAATTGCATCATACTTCATATTTATTGTTGCTTGGTCTTCACTGTAAACATCCACAATATTTGATCCATCAGCAATCCCTACAATCCCACCAATATCTGTGACTGTTCCCGTAGCAGAAGGCTCAATACTAATGTCTCCACCAAAATATACTCGTCTAATAGTTCCGTTTGTATCTCTACCTGCAACGCCGCCAATTCCGTTATGTGGAAAAGCAGCCATTCCTTGAAAGTACATATAGGATGATGAATCTTGAATGATACCACCGTTGTTATGACCAACGATTCCACCTAAATCAACAGTTCCATCAATATTTACAGAACCATTTACGTCTTTTATTGTTCCACTATTAATTCCAACAAGACCACCAGCACTTGGGATAGCCGTTCCTCCATTTTGTGAAGTCACTTTTCCAAAATTAAACTGCACCTTTGAAATTGTTCCGGCATTTGTTCCGGCGAGAGTTCCATTACCTTTATTAGAAGTATAACTAGTTCTTGTTGCTGATACCCCGACCATATTTAAATTAGAAACAACTCCAGCTGGCCCAATCAATTGAATGATCCCATTGGCAGCATCACCTGTTTCATTAACATCTCCACCCATAATCACTCGATCTCGTCCATTTATCGAACCACCTAGAACAGCAATTCTATTGGTCGTAGAACTAGGAAATACCGTTTCCAAGTTTATATGATCCTCAAGAACATAGTGATAACTAGAGTTCGAAGCGATTTCTATAAATTGATCCGGATTACAAATAACAATTGGGTTGGCCAAAGAACCTCTGCCTAAAGACCCTATTTGGTTAGCAACAGTTGTTGCGGCGTTAGCATCATCACACGGAAGATCAAACAAGGCTGTCCACGCAAGTCTTGGATATTCTCCTGCCACAAATGCTGACCAAGATGCAGCACTCGTAAAGCCTGGATCACTCCCATTTCTTATAGAACCGTCAGTGACGACTGATCCTGGTGTTGTACCACCACGTCCAGTCGTGTAATCATTAGTCGCAAAGTTCGTGGCCACTGTACCGGCTAGACTTGTTCCGGCAATACTTCCAATTTTACAGGTGGTTTGAGTTCCACTCTGACAAGAATCAGTAATAATTCCTGTAAAAATATTATCCTGTAAAATTTGTCCCGCATTATCACCATTACCGACAATTCCACCTAAATCTACTGCTGTATTTGTACTTTCATTATAGTGAGAAGAGACCGCAATATTAGCTAATGTATCCGTTACATTTGCTCCTGCGCCACTGGCCGAACCTACAATTCCACCCATTTTAATTGCGTTGCCGTGAACAGCGCCTTTGGCAATAGAATCTGTAATAGGTGCTCCAAAACTAATTCCAACTAAGCCACCTACGGCATAAGGAGCCGCACAACACCCTTCACTTTGAACTTCTACGGAACCATCAAAGTATGCCTTTGTAACTGATCCACCATTCATCTGGCCGACAATTCCGCCGACATAACTTCCCTTTCCTCTTACATCAGTACCAACCACAAGATTGACTGCAGTTGTACCACCAATGGTTGTTCCCGTTTCGCCACTACCTATTAAGCCACCAGCATAAGAAAATAAGGAACTTGCTCCACAGTCAACACTTGAATCTTTAATAACATTATTCTCAATAACTCCTGTAGTAACTTGCCCGGCAAGCATTCCACATTTGAAGTTACCTTCAACTTCAGAGTTATTAATCGTGAGGTTTGTAATTGTCCCACCATTAACATCTTTAAAAAGGCCTACAATATCGTAATCATCAGCAAAAATAAGAATATTATTAAGAGAGTAATCATACCCGTTAAACGTTCCTGAGAAAGCACCAAGATCACTAACACCATTTGCACAGTTAAAACCAACCGGAACAACATTATTCCCCATTCTTAGATCAGCACAATTAATAGGATCAAAGCCAATCACCTTTTCTCTTCCATTGAAATTTAAATCCTGAAGAAGATTGTAGCTTGCTGTTAAGTCGGTAGGACCTATAAGATCAAATTGCTCTGGAAAACAAATAGTATAAGGAGCTGTGGCCGAGCCATCTCCTGAAGTAAATTCAGTATAAGAATTTGCAAGAGAGTAAGTACAAACTTCAGGTCCAGTTAAATCATGAAAGACTTGAAAATATTTCGTAGGATTAGTTCCGCCTTCAAAAGTATAGGTATAAGGACTAGGTCCAGAGAGACCATCATCTAAGAAAATGTCTTGAGCTCCAAGTACTGTATTACAGTTTTGATCAAGATAGGCGACAACCCGAGTTCTAAGTCCTGAGCCAGCTGAGCCAGTTGGAATATTTTTTAAAGTTGGGTCTCCAGTAGTAACTGCCCCATCGGTAGCTCCAGCAACATTGTAACAAGAAGTAATAAGACTTCCCCCAACATCAGTGATTAAGCCGGATGTATCATAAGAGTCAATAACGATCTCATAGCTTTTAATAAAACCTTTATCTCTACCTGTTCCAGTGTCATCACAAAGATCTGCAGCAGCCGTCGTTCCACTTGCATCACGACAAGAATGTAGACCTATTTGGGCAAAACTTATTGTTCCCGCATTATCATTTATCGTTCCAGAAAAAAGTGGATTGTTACAATTGTTATTAGAAAAACCTAGTGCAATATTTACTTCGCCGCCGGTAAGAGATTCAACAGTATAAGTACACTTTACGGCTCCCTCTAATTCAGGAGAGCCATCACTATCACCTACACCATCCCAAAGAAATCCGTAGAATTCCCAATCTCCATTTACCAGTTGAAGCGAAAGTGGCCCGGCCACATCAATAAGATTAACGGCAAAACTATCACCCGTCGTACCATTGATTCCGTAGAGCATTCCCCCACCAGTAAAAGCAGCAAGAGAAGGTGAAGCAAGTTTACCAACAGTAACAGTCACAGCTGCTTTTGTTGTTTTCTTTCCACCTGAGCAAGACGCCACAGAAAGTAACAAAGTAGCAATTAACAATAGTTGACTAATTTTCTTCATAATATCAAACCCTTAGTAGACTCTTCTCTATTATCGGGCATGATATAAATAAAACTTAGCTTTAAATTTTGGTCAATAAAATTAGATATTTATAAACCCGCCAATGACGACAGGTTTTGAAACTAGCAACAAAAAATGTCAGTGAAGGGCTATTTTTTTACTAACCCTGTGTATTCAGAATTAACTGTAATACTTCCTAAGAAAGGAACTCTTTTAATGGTAAGAGCAACATTGGCCCAGCCTACAGATGGAACCTCTGGGCAGTAAGTAAAAGTCGCTTCCCAAGTCATTGCTTTTTGGCTTGGTTGTGGAATAAGTCTTACCTTATGACAGTCATAGTACATTCTTCCTGAAGAAGCTTTAAAGTCGACTCTCTTTAAATAGATCATTGTCACACTCTTATCTGTGAAACGACCTTCTCTTTCAAGTTCGAGATATCCATCAAGAGTTGTGTACTTTCTAGGAACAACTTCTGTTTCAACACCTTGCTTAACTTTATTTGAAAAGAAAATTCGATAAACAAAACGATAATCAATATGAATTTTCACATAGTCCACATCAACATCACTATAGTGAATTTTCATTTTTCCGTCTTTTACAACAGAACTACTAGCACTTTTAATCTCATGCTTAATTGTTTCTGATTTAAAACCTGCGAATAGAGAAATACTTAAAACTGAGAGACCAAGAACTAACAAACGTGCCATAGAACATCCTAAAATTTGAAAAAAAATATTGTGATACTAGTACCTTAGGGAAAACGCTTTGACAACACTCAGCAATTTCAACGATTTACTAAGCTCTGTAAATTTTTCCTCACTAGTTTTTGTTCTGTATCTCCTCATTTAGCATGCAAACCACTTATACATATAACCAAATGACTCATAGAATGGGATTTTTAATGAAAGCTTTCTACCTACTATCTATATCAGCAGTATTAATATTTTCTGGCTGTAGCAAAACAAAAGAAATTCAAGAGATACCAACTGTTACGCAACAGACGAAGAATGGTGCTGATAATCTCCTACTCATGAATAGAGCGAAAGAGTCTCAATCAACAAGGCAGGATAATTTGAGGCACATGGAAGAGGCCCAAACGTTTGAACAAAAAATGACCCATGCAACTGATTTTCTCAAGGCCTTTGAATACAACCTTTGGACCAACGATAGCACTATTGGCGACAATGATAAATATCGCAAAAGATTACAACTTAACGCTATAGAAGAGTTTTTTAGAGCTGTAAGAGAGAACTTAAATACCTTCAAAGATATAGATGATATAAGACCAACGTCTGATAAAGCTGAAGCACTTAATTTAAATGCCATTGCAGTGGGTCTTCATAAGGTACATGACTTCCAAGAACTGCTTGTTGAAAGAGAAGGAATCACAAAGGTTTCCATGCTATCAATGATAAAGGACGCTCTAAAAAAAGCAGAACCTCTCTCAAAAGGTTTGATTGCTCTTGCTGACCTTGAAGATTATGAAAAAGAAATTCTATACTATCAAGAAGAAGCAAAGATACTTTTAAATATTCGATACAATATAACATCGGCCATGGCATTGGTTGGAGTAAGTGAACTTCAAAAGAAATTCTCTTTCCTAAATTTAGAAATACCATCAACTATCAAGAAGTTTGGTCGCTTCGTAAAATCATGGGACTCAAAATACGACGGTTTAAATTTTATTCAACAAGAAAAAATCAATATTTACCTTAGTGAAGCAATTGCGACTAGAGACTATATGAGAAGTGTTGCTATAGAAGATAAACTTGATAAAAAGATTCGTAAGATTTTCTCGAAGATGAAAGTAAATGAAGATACTTGTGAAAGAAAATGTCCTAAGGACTTAAAGAATAACTTAAAAGACTTTAATCGTAATATTCAAAACATTTTATTCAATTAAAAAATAGAAATGCTCTTCTAAAGTAATCTAATTTTAGAAGGCATATTTTTCCGCTCAAGCGAAACATGCTCTAGTAAAGCGAATCCTTGCCCCTACATTCCGAGAAGCCTTTCATAGAAATTAACTTATTAAGGAAATCTATGAAAGTTTTAAAAACAATCGTTTTAGGTGCCTCTGTTCTTTGTAGTACCTATTCAAATGCATGCGTAAATGGAAAGGGTTACTTCCCTAAGAATAATTGGAAAATCTCTCCTGAGTTTAACTCTGCCGGCATTTCAGAAAAATCTTTTAATGAAACCATTGAGAAGATTAAAAACTACTACTCCCCTTACTTTCGCTCTGCTGGTGGCAACCTCGTTGTCCAACAAGACTGGAGCGATGGCACAGTAAATGCTTTTGCCAATAGAGAGGGTAATAATTGGATTATTAAAATGTTTGGCGGTCTGGCCCGACACCCTTCCATGACAAAGGACGGTTTTGCTTTAGTTATGTGCCACGAAATTGGTCATCATCTAGGTGGAGCACCAAGGTATGAATCTGGTGCAAGCTGGGCCAGTAACGAAGGACAGTCTGATTACTTTGCAGGTTCAAAATGTTTACGAAAGATATTTGAAGATGAGAACAACTTGGATGAAGTTGCAAAATTAAATGTCCCTAGTGAAGTACGTACAAAGTGTGAAGAGCAACATGGTAACTCTGAAGAAGGTGCTGTTTGTATGCGAGTCAGTATGGCCGGTCATGCAACCTCATCAATGTTTGCGCAACTTAGTAATGGTACAAGTCCAGACTTTACAAAACCAGATACAAAAGTTGTGACCAAAACTTATGATAGTCACCCTCATTATCAGTGTCGACTAGATACTTATTTTCAAAGTGCTCTTTGTGAAGTTCATAAAGATGTACAGATCGGCCAGAACAATCCAAACGCTGGAGTCTGTAGTCGACCTGGGGGACATGAAATTGGAATGAGGCCTCTTTGTTGGTATTTACCAACGAATTTTAATCCCGACCCAGATCCGGATCCAAATGATCCGCCATCAGGAGGAATTGCAAATACTCCAACTGTTAACGGACAAATTCAAGTCACAAGTAGGAACCCGAATGGGATTATTCCAATTACGGTGGATGTATCAAAATTTCAAGGAGCTCATGGGCTTGCTTTTGAAGCATCAAAACCAAATGTAACTTTTTCAAATCCAAATGGAACAGCCCCTGATCCATCCAATGCTCTTGGGCATGTTATGTATCAAGGAACTAAAGGTGTTTACCGCCTTCACCCAGCAAGAGAATTGCCATCTTGGGGTCGGTATCAATTTCGCGTGATTCCACTTGATCGACAAGGTAAACCTGTTGGGCGATTTAGTAACCCATTTACCTTAATCTTATCACCATAAGAAAATCCCTTCGAAAGAAGGGATTATAATTTAATTTGTCGTATTGCTAATTAAAGAAACTGTTGATTTACGTTTTTCTCCATCAAAGATAAGTACATTAGTATCATTGATAATCTCTTTACCATGAGTATGACTTCTTCTTTGATAAGGAATATGTTTTTCAGAACTTTCTTCTTCTTCTTTACAACCAATACAAAGAGTTGCTGTTGGTCTGGCCATTAGTCTATTCGATTCTATATCACAGCCACAGTCTTCACATTCACCAAAGCTTCCATTATTGATTTTGGTTAAGGCCTTTTCTACTTTCTTTAAAAAATGTCTTTCACGACCTTTCAATTTTAATAAGAGCTGACGATCACGATCTTCTAAGGCCATATCAACTTCGTCGCCTGTATTTGTCTTATCAAATACTTCGCTTAATTGATCTTGTCTTGCTTCATAGTTCTTTTTTATTTCTGTAAAAAGAACTTTAAAATTTTCAATCGTTGATGTTTCCATTTCACTCTCCGTATGATTCTGAGGTTTCGTCTCGGTGTCCTTGAGATTTTTTATGCTTCCTGCACTGACAAACTTCTTCCTGATGTCTGTCGAGTAGTATTAAAGCAACACCCGTGCCAACTTTGAATAAATGCAAATTCAACAACTTAGATCAATTTAACGGAAGGCAGAATACCACCACGGCCAGTTTGCTACTGCCAAAGTGCCTCTGAAAAGAGTTGATGCCCAAGATCAGTAAGGTGAATGACGTCCCACCAAATCCAACTGTCTTTCTTTAGGTATAAACGAGGGTCTAAAACTTTAACTTCTAATTCTTTTGCCACGTTTAGCGTGTTAATAATGAAGACATCATCTTTATTAAGATTATAAAGACTAGGTTCTATAATGAAGGTTAACTTGATTCCTTGCTTCTTCATCTCTTGAGCAAAGAGTTTTATATTTCGCCGATGAAGGCTTGGATTCGAGTCATTATGATTAAGAACATAGAAAATCTCAGCAGGTCGGCTCTCAATAATCTCTTCTTTCAAATTTAAAAAGGTTTTAGTGGTTCCTGAGCGAATTGCAATATTCAAACACTTCTTAGAACCAATTCGTTCACAATAGAGACTACTCCAACGCTTACCTTTTGTACTGGCCCCCTCTCCATAGGTCTGGGAGCTTCCAATAAAGAGGATTAAGTCTGGGCTATCTTTCCAAAGAGAATTGATAACTCTCACTCTTTCTTTAGCAATCAGTAACGAATCTTCTTTATTTTCATCACTAAGAAGATAGTTCAATACATAATGTTCTTTGGCGTAGAAATAATCATAGGAAAAAAGCCCTATGGATATAAGCAAGAATATAATAGCAACATTAAGTCTTAAGTAGGAAAAAGGAATCAAAATAATAAGAATTGAAATGGCCACAAAATATAATCCAAAGCGACTCAAATCTAATGGTGCACTTAAAGGAATCATCTTATCATCAATTTCAAGATTAGAAATCAAGACTTTCCCTTCCAGACTTCCTTTCAAAGACAATTGATCTATATTTAATAAATTTAAGATTTGTCTGTCATTAACAAAAATGGCCTTGTTAAAAATAACCACTTTTTGTTTTCCAAGTGGAAGTGTTGATAATTCTTTTACAAACTGAGGGATTGAATGGCCGAGGTGATAAATAGAAACTTTTGAAGAAGAAAAGCGAAGAATCGTTTCTTTATTAAAGACAAGATCAAACTCTCCCCCCTCAAAGAGTTCTAAATTAAAGATTAACTTTCTTGGTATTTCTTTGAAATCAAGAAATTGATTCTTATTCCACATATTGAGATGGATTTTTCCTCTCGCCAGTGAGTTCCCCTCATTCATGAATTCCTTTGAACCCATTAAGAACACGAATTGATTTTCTACTTTTCTACTCTTAAAGAGGTTCAGGTCATTAACTGAATAGTGATAACTCGAAATCATTCTTTCAATTAATAAGGAACTTATTAAGATGAGAGCAAAGGAGATAATAATTGAAATCTTATTTTTAGACATCAGGTTTATGATAGCTTGAGATTTTGCCAATCTTCTTTTTGAAAGCCAATCTCTATTGCTTTTCCATCAACCTCTAAAACAGGTCTTTTTATGGCCGAGCTATTTTCCACAAGAATTTTTCTCTTCTTATCCAAACTTGCTTCTTCAAAGTCTATTTTGATTTTACGAAATGTAGTGCCTCTTTTATTAACAGGGAGATCACCGAGACTCTTTTCCCAGTCTTTGATCAATTTTAAGGTTGGAGGTACTTTCTTAAAGTTAACGAACTCATAATCTACACCGGCATTATCGAGAAAAGTTTTGGCCTTCTTAACTGTGTCACAATTAGGAATCCCATAAAGTCTTATACTGACCATCTAACACCTCAATTTTGTTATAATATTATGATATAATATTACTAGAGGTCGTATATGACAAGACAGACAGTAGCAATAGTTGGTGCCAGCGGATATGTTGGTAAAAGCTTTATAGAAAAATATCATGATCAATATGACATTGTGGCCATCTCAAGAACACAGTCTAAAGATTGGCCTGATGATGTGGAGTGGAGACAAACAGATCTCTACTCGGCACAAAGTATTCAAGATTCTTTACAAGGAGTGGATATTGCCATTTACCTTGTCCATTCAATGATACCAAGTACCCGTTTATTCCAAGGAAATTTTGCAGACACAGATCTTCTTTTAGCAGATAATTTTGCTCGTTCAGCAATTTCAAATAATGTTAAAAAAATTATCTACTTAAGTGGGCCAATACCCAAAAGAAAAATCAGCAAACATTTAAAAAGTAGAGCTGAGGTTGAAAGACTACTACATTCGACTGGAATTCCTTTTCATTCTATCAGAGCGGGAATGGTCGTTGGCCGTGGAGGAAGCTCTTTTGAAATTTTAGAAAATCTCGTCAAAAAGCTTCCCATCATGATTCTTCCTCGTTGGGCCAAAAATAAAACTCACTGTATATTTATAAGTGACCTAATCAAAATTATTGATAAAACAATTGAGGGTGAAAAATTTAGCGAGCCTGTAATTAATGCGATTACCGGCGAAACTTTAACTTATGAAAGAATGATAAAAGTTTTTGCGAAAACTCTCGGTAGAAAAGTTTATATTATCAACGTCCCTTTAAAGCAATTAGAGTTTTCAAAACGGTGGGTCAGTCTTTTTGGAAAGGCACCATACGAACTCGTATCACCTCTCATCGACTCCCTTGATTGTGAGTTTGAAAAAGAAATCCCGAGCACCAATGTAAAAGCATCATTGGGCTTTTTAAAGTTTAAGCGAATGGTGGCACAGGTTGAAAAGTTTGATAAGATAAGTTCTAAAAATGCATTCTTGAGAAAATCTCAAGATGAGTTAAAGGCCGAACAAAAGAGATACCGTAAGAAAATAAATAATACTGTTAGATCAATTCAAAGACTTCCTTCTCTTCCTCATAAAAGCAGTCAATGGATTGCCAGCAGTTATATTAAGTGGCTACCTAAGAGACTACGCCCTTTTATCAAAATTAAAAAAAATGAATCAAAGAACCTCATTCACTTTACGACACCTTTGCTTCCTCTTCCACTTTTGACACTAAAGTTTATTGAAAATAATTCTTCAAATGATCGACAAAAATTCTTCATTGTCGGCGGTATATTAAGTAAAACTAAAGATACAGGTTGGTTAGAGTTTCGACAGATATGTAATAAGAAATATACCATAGCCGCAATTCATGAATTTAACCCATCTCTACCTTGGTTTATTTATATTTACACCCAAGCAATTGCCCATGAGTTTGTCATGAACTCATTTTCTAAATACTTATCTAAATTTAAAAAGAAAAAGGGAAAGACAAAGACAAAAACAAGAAAGAAAAAAAGTTAATCTCTATGCTTTACTGTGCTTTAGAAATAAGGGTTTTCCTTACAAAGATATTCTTGTACATAGTCTTTAACACCATCTTCTAATGTGGAAAACTTAAAGTTAGGACAAATCTTTCTAAACTTATCCATGTTGGCCTCTGTGAAATATTGATACTGGTCTCTTATTGATTCAGGCATATCGATAAACTCAATATTCTCTTTCTTATCCATGGCCACAAAAGTAGCTTTCACAAGATCAAGAAAGCTGCGACACTTTCCAGTTCCCATATTCAATATGGCACTGTCATCGCTCTTAGTAGAAAGCTCTATCATAGCTCTCACAACATCTTTAACATAGATAAAATCACGAAGCTGCTTACCATCTTCGTAGCCATCTTTGTGACTCTTAAAGAGTTTTACCTTACCTGATTCATTTATTTGACCAAAGGCCTTATGAACAAGACTTCTCATTTCATCTTTATGGTATTCATTAGGTCCAAAGACATTGAAAAACTTTAGGCCATACCAAAAGGACGGCATAATATCTTGTTTTAAAACCCATTCGTCAAAGAGTTGCTTTGAATAACCATACGGATTGAGTGGCATTAACTTAGGAACTTCAGCATGATCATCACTATAACCTAGTTCACCATCACCATAAGTAGCGGCTGAGCTGGCATAGATAAATGGAATTTCTAAATGAGACGCCAGTATCCATAAGCTTTTAGAATAATTTACATTATTTTCCATCAAGTAATCCATGTCCATCATAGTGGTAGATGAGCATGCTCCGATATGGTAAATCGCTGTAAGAGACTCATGAAGTTCTTGGTATGTGCTATCTAAAAAATCATCTGCATGAATATATTCTGTGTACTTGAGACCTTTCAAGTTTTTCCATTTTGTTGTATCTCTTAAACGATCGACGATCACGATCTCTTCATGACCTTGTTTATTAAGTTCCTTTACAAGAACTGAACCTATAAAACCTGCTCCACCTGTTACTAAAATCATGAGAGCATCTCCTTTCTTTGGGTATTAATAACAACAACTATTGTTGCCAAGATTAAAAGAATTTTAAAGCTATCAGTTGCTCTATAAATTTTGTGTGCAGAGGCAATAACCTTTTCTTCTTCCTCAATGGAAACACCATTTTCATACTTTGGTCCCATTTTGTCATAAGCATTTACAATCGAAGGAGTAAGCTTAAATTGATAAAAACAAGACAGCATGAAAAGAGTTACTGATGAGAAAACTAAAAACTTCTTTGCTTTTGAACCTGCTCTAAGGGCTGAAATCAAGACTAAACATATAGAAAGAATTCCAAAGACAACTTCAAATAAATTAAACCGACTAAATAAGCGAATGCCTAATTGTCCTGCTTCCAATCGTGTTGATACCATTCTAAAAACACTTGGAGCCGCAATAAAATCAATGAAGATGGTAGAAATAAGCCATCCCCCTAAAATAACGAGAAATATACTTAATGCTGCTTTTTTCATTCTGAGTGTTGCCTTGCTAAGTAAGGGTGAACAATAATGGCCACAAAAATAATTCCGACTTCAAATAAAATCGCAAGTGGAACCCATAGACCTAACATTGTATAAGGATCAGGTGGCGTTAGCATGGCCGACAAGACAGCAAAGCCAACATAAACATATCTTCTCATTCCTCTTAAGCTATATTTCGTAACCAGTCCCATAAAACCTAAAATAAGTAGAACATTAGGGAGTTGAAATACAAGTCCAAGAAAAACTAAAACTTTGCTTGATAATACTAAGTACTGCTTAAGATCAATACTTGCTTGAACTTCTGTGACACCAAAATTCATAAGAGTTTCAAATGTTAATGGAAATACAATAAAGTAACCAAAAGCAACTCCCACTAGGAATAAGAGAAAACCGATAAACAAGAAGGGTCTAACGGCCTTAACTTCAAAGGCATATAAGCCAGGTTTAATAAATTTCCATATCTCAAAGAACCAAAGTGGTGAACTAACAATTATTGACGTCCAAAAAGCTACTTGTAATTGAGACATGACTTTATCTAGCAACCCTAGATAAACAATTTGTCCTGAGTGCATATCGTTTAAAGTTTGGCGAAGGGGCCTTAAAAGGAATTCCGTAATATATTCCCCAAATCCATAGGCCACAAAGAAACTAAGGCCAAGAATAAGGACAACTCTGATCATTGTCTTACGAAGGTCTTCTAAATGTTCTGTGAAGGTCATTTCCTTCAAGTCTACCTCACTGTAACGAGTTTTCCCTGTTGAAAGGCAACGTTTTTAAACATAAAATTATAGTTAACATATTACCTAAGGCTTTTTATGTATTATAGGTCACTTTTTATCAAGTTCCTACTCTCATTCTTAATGACACAATACGCTATAACAACATACGCTGAAGACCTCAATTATAATTTAATACACTGCCTAGGACGTGAAGAAATGAATCTTCACAAGTCTCAAACAGAAGGCCCTATTTACCGACTTAATCAAACGTTAATTAATAGCCTCGCAAGTATAGGAAGCCTTTATATTCCAAAATCTAGCTATATGAAAATCTGTGCACAAAGAAATAAGTCACCTTCTGTAGAGCTGATTAAGGCCCTTCTTGTTGATGGAAAATCAGTTCTTGGTAGTTTAAGAAATCTATCCCCTATTAAGAAAATAACTCTAGATTCTCTTGTGGAAGGAATTCCTGATTTATTCTACAGCTATGTTAATGGTGTTAAGGCCCAAGGACCTACTTTTGATTGTCTTACAAATCAAATTCCAGAATTAGAAATTTTATCTACTCAAGTAAAATACTTAGAAGCGGATCTTCCTTTAGAAAAGCTTTACTCTGATAAGAAAATGATTAATACGATTTTTAACAAACTGGCCAAGGCTCCCGTTTATTATAGAAATTGTGAAAAAAACTTAAAGAAGTCTAAAGCAAAGAAGTAACTCGAATGGCCCAACCATTTTTTTCTAAAAGGCATTCTTCAAGATCTGACATTAAACTCTGGTAGTCTTCTCTTGGAGTCATTTTGATTGTCATTTGTTCACCATTAAATTGAACAATTTTGAATGAGTCTTTTCCTAGATTCATTTTCTGTCGCCAAGAATTAACAGTATTTTTAATTTCTAGTAAAATCTCTGCGGGAGTTTTTCCATTTCGCTTTTCATAGTGAGAGCTTATTGTCTCACCAAGACGATACGCTTCTGGAATGAGGCCAAACTTTAATTTGGTCTCTGAGATAATTTCTCTCACATCTTCTAAACACTTCGTACAACCACCAGCCGCTTTAAGGTTATTTGTAATTCCTTTAGCGGTAATTTCATGATCAGCAAAAACTTCTTTTATAATTTGCTCTTTATAAACTCCAAAGCATCTACAGATAAGACCCGCTTCTTTATGACCACTTAGTGAACTATAACTTTTATTTCCTTTCCATTCGGATATGGCCTCAATAAAGAGAAGCCCTAACATTGGAAAAAATTCTTCTTGGTGATATTGAGGAAATTGTGGAAAGTCAGATATGTACTTATTCTCCATCCACTTAGCAAAGCTTGAGAATAATTCATTAAACTCAGGCATGCCTTCCGTTATGAAGTGAATGCTTAGTACTTTTTCTTTCTTAGTAATATCGAGAAACAGCTTAACTTTCCCACGGGGTGAAAAGTACTCAGCTTTTGCAACATGAAAGTCAGGGTGACCAAAATGATAAAATTGTTCTGACACCTTAGCTCCTAAACTCAATATCCTCTTCAGGTCTTAAGGTAAGTATATCATGGCCAGCTTCGGTCACTAAAATAGTATGTTCAAATTGTGCTGAAAACTTCTTATCTTTTGTTACAACAGTCCAGCCATCACTTAGTAATTTACAATGTCTCTTACCAAGATTAATCATCGGCTCAATTGTAAAAGTCATTCCAGGTTTAATTTCTGCCCCAGTTCCTTTACGACCCACATGAACAACTTGTGGCTCTTCATGAAACTCTCTACCAATTCCATGACCACAATATTCTTCAACCACACTATAGCCATTGTCATGAGCAATTTCTTGAATGATCGCACCGATGTCACCGATGTGAGCACCTGGACGAACTTGATTGATCCCTTCTCTCATACAACGATAAGTGACTTCAACAAGCTTTCTTGTTTCATCTGAAACATTACCAACAAAGAATGTCTTATTTGTGTCACCATGAAACTTATTAAGATATGTTGTGACATCAATATTTAAAATATCTCCATCTTTAAGAACATCATTCTTATTCGGAATTCCGTGACAAATAACTTCATTAAGTGAAGTACACACAGATTTTGGAAAGCCATGGTAGTTGAGCGGACTTGGGTAAGCATCATGCTTGAGAATATATTCATGACATAGATCATTTAATTCTAAAGTGCTGACACCTGGTTTTATGAATTGCTCAATATAACCCAAAGTATTTTTGGCCAAAGAACAAGTCTGTCTCATTAATTCAATTTCACGGCTCGATTTTATCGAAATCATTATAAGTCCTAGTTAATAGGTTACATTCTTATTTTCAAGCAGGTCTTTAGTCAAGCTTAAGCTCGAGTTTTCAGTCATATAACGCACCTCGATTAGCTTTTTTACCTATCAAATTGCAAGCTCATACTATTAATCCTATAAATCTCTATAAAGAGAGGTTCAAATATGAAAATTATCAAAAATTACTTTTTCTTAACTGTGCTGTTCCTTGTCACAATATCGAGCTCCTCTCAGGCCAATATAGCGAAACTAGAAAATATTCTATCTTTAAGAAACGAGATTCTAAATATCGACTCGGCTACTTCTTATAATAAAACTCTTAATAAGCTCGATGATACAACCGTAGATCTTTCAGACTTCCTGAAAAAGAAACTAGACTCTAAAAATCCTCTTACTGGTAACGATCAGGCCATGGTTATACAATTAATATTCTCATACCATCAGGCATTCTTAAGAGCTGATAAGAACAATCTTGAAAACCAAAAAAGAACTTTGAAATCGTTGAAAGAAATTCATCAAAGTATTTTCAATCATACAAAACTAAGAAGAGTATTAAAGAGTACTTTTAAAACTCAGTTAAAAAAGAGTGCAGCTCTTGATACTCACTTTGATAAACTCCAGGCCATGACTTCTAGAAGGTTTCAAAGAAGAAATTTACAAATAAATAATCCTTACCATTTTAAAGGATATGCTTTTTCAGACGGCTTTACCCATTTCATAGATAAGGCCTTCCATCATATCTCTGGAGCCTTTGGAAATCTTGCCGGTGCTATTAGGTGGAGAAAAGGTAGAATGTACAATCGCCCTGACGTTACTGAACTTGTTATCAATAACCTAAAACCTTTAGATATTATTCTTGAAAGAACACCATTTGCCCTTACAGATACTTTCATCCCTGGGAACTTTGGGCATGCCGCGATTTACATGGGAACAAAGCAAGAGCTTATAGAGCTAGGTATCTGGGACTCACCTTTTATGAAGCCATATCAAAATGATATTGAGTCAGGAAAGACAATTCTCGAGGCCATTAGACCTGGAACAAACCTAAAGACTGTCGCTAAATTTCTTAAGATCGACGAAATGGCAGTCCTGAGACAAGAAAATATTTTAGATAATAAAGAAATGATTAAACAAATATATGAAATAGGACTTAATCAAATTGGAAAAAACTATGACTTCAATTTTGATGTGAACTCTAGTGATACGATCGTCTGTTCAGAGCTTATTTATCATGCTTTTGGACATATCAAATGGCCTACAAAGTACATCCTTGGAAGACATACTATATCACCTGATCAGTTAGGCGAACTTGTCTTCTATAAAAACAATCCTGTTGATTTTAATATTTACTACTTTGCAAAAAGTAAAAAAGACCTAGAGTTTTTGCCTTTGAAAAATCTGGCAAAGAAGCTGAGCTTTCACCAAAGTGAGACAGACGAAAGTGTTTTTATGAAACAGAAGAAAGTATGTCGTCAGGTTACAAAAGAAGTTAGACATGGAAGAAGAAGTTTTAAACGAGCTTATAAAATCTGTACAAAAAAGCTAAAACAACTTGAATATGTGCCACCAACAGTTTATGAACTCTAATGAATGAGAACAGTTTATAGATTAAATCTTTCACCTTACCAATGTGAAAACTTTCAAGAACAAGAAAATACTTTGATAACAGGGTTAGGTCTGAACTATATCTCTTCCCAAAGCGATGGCAACTACAAAGAATTAAAATCAAAGAATATACTTATCAGTAACACCCATACTCGTTTTGATAAAATCCCCAGCGACACTATAGAAAATTGTGAATTGATACTTCACCCAAACTCTGGTTATGATAACTTCTCTATCGAATTTTTAAATAAGTATCCAAATATAAAGATCGTTTTAGGAAATACCATCAGATCAAAAGCTGTTGCTTCCTACATACTCTCCTCTTTCTTCTCTCACTACTCTCCTATCCCTTCCTCTAAGACATGGAAGCCCGGAAGAGAGTGGAAAAGAAATGATATATCAAGCCTGAATATTCTCTTACTTGGTCATGGTCATATTGGAAAAATGATTGAACAGGCCCTAAAACCTTTGGTCAATAATGTTTTTATTTCTGATCCTCATAAGGATTTAGAAATTGATCTCAACTCAAACTTCTTAAACACTGTTGATTGCATTATTCCTACCATGAGTTTAAATGAATCCAGTGAGGGCCTACTAGATAAAACCTTTTTCCAAAGTTTAAAAGAATCTGCTCTCATCATTAATGGTGCAAGAGGAAAACTCATTCAGCAAAATGAACTTATCAACTACTTAAAAAGTAACAAAGAAGCTTTTGCTTTTCTCGATGTCTTTGAAAAAGAGCCATGCGACTTTGCTATTTTTAATGGAATTGAGAATGTTAAGCTTACTTCTCATATTGCAGGTGTTCATAATGGCCTAGATAAAGCGATTCTTGATTTTGAAATGAAAGTTATAAACGATCATCAAAAAATGGAAGAAAAAGAGTTTTTAATAAAGTATAATAATTTAAATTTAAGAAAAAAAATGAAAGGAAATATTTTAATATGAACCTAAATGAATTATCAAAAAATTTACTTGTCCCTCCAGGTGAAGGTGTCTTTACTGTAAACACGGCCAAGGAAAGAAAAGATGAACTTCACCAAAAGCTTTTTCCTAACTCAAAAGATATTAGAAAATCGTGGGAAGAATCTTTAGATAAAGTTGAGCAATCTAAAATGATAGTTCTAGGAGTATGTTCAGATACAGGTGGAGGCATTCTTCGCGGTGCCAACTGGGGTCCATTATTCTTAAGACAAACCCTCCACAAAGACCAACCAAAAATTATCAATGACCCAAACGTTTTGGATATTGGAGATGTCAGAGTGATTCCTCATCTCTTACATGATAAGTACTTAAATGAAAAAACCATCACCAATTGCCAAAAGGCCCTATATCAAAATACCTCAAATAAATTACCTGTCTCTCCACTTTCAATAACTGAGCACTGGCTTGATAAACTATATGAGACTCACCCCGAAAAAAGAGTCTTCAGTATTGGCGGCGATCATTCAGTAAGCTACCCTCTTACCAAATCCTATCTTAAGCATAAGAAAAGTCTTGGGAAGAAAGTTGCCATTATTCACTTTGATGCCCACACAGACCTTTTAATTGAAAGGCTTGGTATCGATCTATGTTTTGGATCTTGGTGTAGCCATATCCTTGAATATCTCCCTTCTCCAGATCATCTTATCCAGATCGGAATTAGATCAAGTGGAAAAGAGAGAGGGCACTGGGAAAACAAATTTGGTGTTCAACAATATTGGAGCGAGCAAGTAATAAAAGATGGAGCTGATAGTATTGCTAAAGAAATCGATTCCTTTCTTGAAAGAAGTAAGGTTGATGAACTTTATATTAGCTTTGATATTGATGCCCTTGATAGTGAATATGCAAGTGCAACAGGGACTCCAGAAGATAATGGCCTAGCACCCCATCATTGTAGTCTTATCATCCAAGAGCTCGGTAAAAAATATAATATCACTGGCGCTGATATGGTTGAAATTGCACCTTTTCTCAATACCAGAGATAGCCAATCACAAGAAACAACACTCACTGTTGGAGCTTCCCTGAGTGCTATTATCATTCAAGAATTACTTAAAAATTAGATTATGCTACAATAATTTATGGCCATAATAGACTTTCCTCCCATTGAACTAGCAGATGAAAATGGACTACTTGCCATCGGCGGAGACCTGGAACTTGAGTCTTTACTGATGGCCTACACCAGAGGAATTTTTCCTTGGCCAATTTCTCATGAGTATCCTTTAGCATGGTTTAGTCCTGATCCCCGTGGAATCCTTTACTTTGACAAGCTTCATGTCCCTAGAAGGCTCAAACGTGCCCTGAAAGATAGTCCCTTCACATTTAAGTTTAATAGTTGTTTTGAAGAGGTCATCAATAACTGTGCTCAGGTCTCTAGAAAAGGACAAAGCGATACATGGATAACAGAAGAAATTATTGAGGGATACCATAACTTACATAGAGCAGATTTTGCATATTCAATCGAAGTTTTCAACTCTCAAAAGTTGGTTGCTGGTATTTACGGTGTTTATATCAATGGCTTTGTGAGTGGTGAGAGTATGTTTTTTAATGAAAATAATGCTTCAAAGTTTGCTCTCATTTCACTATGCCAACATCTTTCAAGTAAAGGTATTAAATGGCTAGATACTCAAATGGTGACCCCAATTGTTTCTCAATTAGGTGGTGAGGAAATCCCTAGGGATCAGTTTACGAATCTTCTTTCTCAATGTTTTTCTTCAAGTCCACTTTCGTTTGAACAGGTATTTTCAATTCCATAGAAAAAGATTTCAATACTTCTTTATTAAAAACCTTAGTGTCTACATTATCAAATGAAATGAGGTTCACTTGTGAGTTTGCTAAAGCATTCTCAGGACAGATAGAAATACAATCAGCACAAAAAGTACACTTTGTGATATCGATTTCTAAATCTTTTGGTGGTCCAGATAAGTTCTCTTTTACACCTGTAAGAGTAATCGCTTTTGTAGGGCAAATCTCTGCACATAAGGAACAAGAATTACACATGATGGCCCCATTCTCATTTTTAATAAGATAAGGGATCCCCTTCACATTACCTGACCTATTCAAATAAGAGGTATCGTTTCTTAGTCCTAAGAATATTTTCCCATAGAAGGAAGAAAGAGAGGTTATATATTGAAACAACCCTTTTATTAATCCTTTTTCGTGATATAAATTTTTATCTAATATCAAATCAATCCTCTAACGATCATATTCATTTGCAACTAAATTTAAAGTCATTACAAATTGGTTAAACTTTTTAATATCAATCCCCTTACTAATCTCATCAATATGAGAAATAATTGGGAAGCCAGGAGTACGAACTTTTACTCGATATGGATAATGACTCTCATCTCCAACCAGATAAAATCCAAGCTCACCATTTGGGGCCTCAAGACAACTATAAAAGTCTTGATCTTTTAAACTCACTCCTTCAATAATACTGGTCATGAGCTCATGTCTCTTCTTTGGATCATCAACAGATAAGACAGAGAATCTAGGATTAATACTTGAAGGAATATCTGGATGATAAATCTTTCCTGTAGGTAGATTATCGAGAACCTGAGTTAAAATTAAAAGAGATTGCTTCATCTCCTCAATTAAAACAAGATATCTATCATAACCACTTCCATTGATCCCTAATGGAATATTGAAATCGACTTCGTTATAAAAATAATAAGGCTGGTTTTTTCGAAGATCATAATTCACACCACAAGCTCTTAGACTAGGACCTGTGAGACCGATCTTAATTGCAAAGTCGGCAGAAAGATCCGCTCCTGCAATTTCATGAACCCACCATCGTGTATTATTTAAACCATTTTCTAAATCTCGAATCCCTTTACCTAATTCTTTAAGAACATCAAGTGAGTCTGTAATCCACCCCAGTGGAACATCACTTTTCATTCCCCCAATATCAACTATGGCAAGATGGATACGTTGGCCTGAGTATCTTTCATAAAGCTTATAGATAAGCTCTCTCATTTTGATACAGTCCCAGTAAAAGGACATATACTCTAGTTCTTTACAAATATTGATAAAGAACTGTAGATGCTCTACAACTCTTGAGAACTCTAAGAATACCATTCTTAAGGCCTTAACTCTGTCTGAAACTTCTATCTCTAAAAATTCTTCAACGGTTTTTGCCCAAGCAATCTCATTTACCACAGAACTGAAGTAATTAAGTTTTCCTACAATATGAAAAGCTTCATTTACTTTTCTTTTCTCAAGTAACTTTTCAATACCTCTATGGGTAAGACCAAGATCTGAAATGACTTTGTTAATTTTTTCATCTTCTAATTCAATCAAAAACCTACCAAGAGGATTATTAATGGAATCAAATGGTTGTGCTTCAACCCATCCTTTTTGTACAGACTTATGTCCTTCACTTAAGCTTACTTCTCTATGTGGAGTTTCTCTAAAGTTAGAAGTTTGACTCTTCTTTGAATCAAAAGATTTTCTTAATGGAAAGCCATCAAACGAGTTAGAAAGAAACATTCTATAATCAGGATCAAATCCCTCAAAGCGGATTCCCACTAGGTCATAGAGTTCATTGAGATAAGACTTGGCATTATAGTAAATAATTGAGATGTCAGGAAAAACATCTGATTCCTTTAAGGGAATATGTAAAGTCAACCTCTGATTCTCTTCAAGGCTCAATAATTGGATAACAACTTCAAAATCATTTTGCCAAATTTTCTTATTCTTCTTTTTAGTATTATCTAAACCACATAAGTCTACTAAAGAAATAAAAGAAAACTCGGTTTTCAAACTTCTTAACGTTGTTAGAAGTTCGTGAGCAAAACTCCATACATGAATTTGGTCTTGAACTTCCCAAAACCTTTCATTACTAAATTTATACTTTAGTGCATCTTTAATATTAGTCACAAGCACACTCCTTTCTAAGAATGCGCTTCTTTAAAAGAGTAATACCTGAATCGATGGATTCCGGAGTTGGAGGGCAACCTGGGATGATGATATCCACTGGAAAAATTTTATGAATATCATTAACAACGCCATAACTTTCAGCGAAGTAACCTCCATTAATAGCACACCCACCAATAGCAACCACCCATTTCTTTGCAGGCATACTTGTATAAATTCTTTTCACTTCATCGACATTACGAAAGTTAATGATACCTGAAACAAAGAGTACATCGGAATTTATGGAGTCTACTTTTTGATCTTGTGTGTGATTTTCAAAGAATGCACTCGGGCTTCCTTGATGAGTATCAATTTCCAACGAACAACAAGAGTTTCCAAGAAAGTAGGATAGGAAATTATACGCTTTTTCTTGATCAAAGAACCGATCAAGCAAACTTTTAGATGAAGCTGTTTTAAACTCTAGTCCACTAGACTTCATTTCATATTTTTCAAAATTTTGGAGTGAAGTAAAAGACATCTTCTTACCTTATAATATCAAAACGTGTTTTTCTAAAATCAGTTGAGAAACTCTTCCATGTCACGTCAGAAGGAAAGACACTTCGACTATCATTACGAAAGCGTTTTGACTTACAACCTAGCTCTTTTCCATTGGAATAAACCCAAGAGTAAAGCTTCTCATGACTGCCACCAATACCATTATCGTAATCAACAAAGCGATAATGTTCTCTTGATGAATTATGGAGTCCCGTCATTATAGTGATTCCTGATTCAAATGCATTATCTATCTGCTCTAAAAGACAATTTCTTTTTCCACCAAGCTTATATCTTCTTTTACCATTTGATAATCGAGGGTTCTCAACCCAAGTCTTTTTATAACATAAGTAATACTGTCCTAAATCTTCTAGGTTAAAGAAATTTGTTAGGTATGCAAAAAACCAAAATCGTTCTTTATTTTGATTAATACTTGCTGGCCTCACAAACTTAGTACATGTTCTGTAACGGTTTCCATGATTTGCATAAAACTCATTAAAGAAATATGAAAAGTCACTGACTCTCTTCTCTTCTTTTGCCTCATTAACAGCATCTTTCTTGGAACTAAAATTCATATTTTGAAAACGACTCACTCCGTATCGCTTCAGGTCATTGATCTTCTGAATCGCTTTCTTCGTTCTATTCTCACTAGTTGCTAACTTTGCTTTCGTTTGATTCTTCCTTACTTCTTCAATACTATTCCATATATAATCGTATAGTTGAAAACAACTACTCCTAATTTTATTTAGTTGATCAAATGTAAAGACTTCAGCTGACTTATTTCCGTAACGAAATGCCTGACTCCCCTCAATCTCACTAATCACCCTATAAGAAGGTTCGTGCTTGGGGCCAGTAACACTTCTACCAAAACCATTCTCAAGAAATGCTCTAACATAACTCCAATTTGTCTTCTTCTTTAACTGATTCATTGTTTTGATTTTACCGAACACTGGGTCATATGGGTTCACCCCTACAAAAACCAGCTTTGTAAGCCAGTGCTCTTGAGACTTACATGGATAGTCGCGACAATACTGAACAACGAAGCCACCCACAACAATGGCCCTCTGGCTAAGCTCAGATGAGTTCTCTTCAACAATAAATTTACTATCACTGAATACTAGAATTTGTTGAGGCTCTCTTAACTGATCGAGCATCCTAGGAACGACCCCAACGTGAAAAGGAGGTTTATCAATGCTTTCATCGGATCTCTCCCAAATATCATCATGCTCACAGTAGTCAAATCTTCTGTACTTTTTACCACTCACCAAGTCAAAGTCGTAACCGTACTGGCTACCTTGAGGTGTCACTAAGACATAACTCAACCCTCTATCTTCTTTTGATTTATAAGGAACAAGGTCGAAGAATGGATGTACAGGGAAGCTCCCATCTTTTTCAACATGAGAATACTTCTTTGGTCCTTTAAACCAAACAGCTTTTGCATCTACTGTTTTTGGCTCCACTACTTTCTTCTGGGAACACCCCATCAAAAAAGATAAAAAGACGATTACAAATAATTGACAGAGTCGACATAAATAGTTCAAAATTCAACCTCAATCTTACCATTGCCCGGGTGACGAAATGGTAGACGTAGTGGATTTAAAATCCGCGGGCCGTTAGGCCGTGCCGGTTCAAGTCCGGCCTCGGGCACCATTTTTTTTTCTTCTAAATTCTAACAAAATTATAACGATACCTTACTAGGTATAGCAATTTTTGGACAAAAAAATGTTTGTCCAATTTATATTGTTCAATAAAAGACAATGTCCTACTTTCTGATGAAACCTTAAAGATTATTTGATTTAGCTTTTAGTTTGGTAAAGAATTCATAAAGAAGATTACTTAGTCTCTAATTTAATCTTCATGGCGCGGCAATCGCCATCTAAGGTTCTAGGGTCTCGCCAAAAAGTCTCTAGCTCCAAAGTATTTTCCAAATGTGTGGTGGCATCTGGGTTAAGTGTGGGTTTCACCTTTTTGCCACCAACCTTTTTCACGTCAATTATCTTACGCTCAAATGTCAGACTCTTTTAGTCTGATTTAGTAGCTTTTTGCAATAAATTTGGTCTATATTACTTATCTTAATAACTAAATGAATAGTTAGGTTAGGATTTAGATGCACAGCAACACGGAAAGTGCCCATTCATCGATGCAGTCAAATCAAGAAGAGAACTTAAAGAAACAAGTTTCTAAAGATTTATCTGATCATCTTAAGCAATTCAGAGACCCAAAAAAGGGTATCCGAATCTTTGCTTCCCAAATGGGAATTCACGAAAAAACATTAAAGAGATTATTAGATGGCCAAAATAAACCTGGTTATCAAACTCTTTTCAAAATCTATCGAGTTTTATTAAAAACAACAGACGATTCAAAACTTCTTAAAGAAGCTCCAATTTTAGTTTCCGATTATTTAACAAAGAACTTACCGAAGAACCTTGAAGAAGGTATTCGCTATGAACTTAATATTGACCTTGAATTAAGAAAAGATCCAATCTTTTGCGAAATTTATCTCTTAGCAGGAACTGGTTCTGTCACATTAGAATATATAACTTTTCACTATGGAAGATATGGTGAAAAGATTGTTGAAAAGATGATTCAACAAGAAGTTCTTGCTGTTCTTAACTCAAAGTCACAAAATAATACTTTAGTCCTTGGACCAAATCAGGCCAACTTAACTGCTGAAACAATAAAGCAAATTGGTATTCACATTGTCGAAAGGTTTAGCAAGCCTGAAATGTGTGATGAACTGGGTGAGAATTACAATGGATTCTATGCTGATGGTTTAACTCCTGAAGCCTATAAAGAATGGATAAATATTGATCAAGAAGCATTTAGAAAGAAAGTTGCTATAGCAAATGACCCAAAAAATAAAGGGGATCTAAAAGCTTACTCATTTCAATCAGTAGATACACTATTAGAAAGTAAAACTGGATTAAAACACTAATCGCAGTAACAAGCTCATTTTAAGAGAGAATATATGAAAAGTTTATTAATTACATTATCACTTTGCTTTAGCTTCTTAACATTCGCACAGGATGGAGATTCTGATGTTAAGCCAGGAACAGGTGTTGGCGGTGATAGTGGTGGAACGAAATACTCTTGGGATGATATTCTCGCTTCTTCTAATATGAACGCGAAGTTTCCAAAATTCTTTATTGAAAACCACGAGTTTTCCTATGATCAACTGTGCTTAATGGGTGATCGAATTAGAACCAAACAAAAAATTAAAAAGCCTACTGGCCATCATCATCCTGATAAAATCGGAACTTACCTTTCAACTGAGAGAAGTTATGAAAGAGAAGTTTGTGTGAGAAGAGTCATGAGCGTCTGTGCTGAGTACAAAACGGAAGTTGTAGAGATACCTCTTAAGCTTGAGGTTGATATCATGAAGCTAGCTCAAGATTCTACCGAATCATGGGAATTTGCCTTTAAGAAAGAGTTTGAACTCCCAATCTGCGATACTTGGAAGTAGCCCGAAAAAAGATGTCATAAGACATCTTTTTATCTATAAACTGTGTTTGACCTACGCCAACCTATGTATTTTTTTCACTAATAATCACATCCCTCCTAATAATTGGTAAATAGTACGAAAACAATTATTGGGAGTTTTTATGAAATTGATTCCATTTCTACTTATTTTATTAAGCATTAGTTCTTATTCAAAAGTCTGTAATCTCGAAGAGGGATTAACAAAGAAACAAATTAAAGCTCTTAAGAGTGCCAGAAGGATTGACCGAATCGGACCAAATCGTGCCCTACTCGGTAAGGATGTTTATACTGTAGATATTCTAAGTAATGATCAAAATGAAATGCTTGTTCTTTTAGGAGAAGCTCATATAAAAGGTCCTCGTTCAGCCATTATTGGAAAAAGAGTCGCAAAGAGATTCAAGTTCAGAATGCTAGAAGGTGTTCCTGCAGCAGAAGTGAAGTACCTATTTGAAAACTTTCCTGAGATGAAAGCAGGACTTGGCTGGGGCAGAATCGTAGCAAGAGTTTTAACTTTTAATTTCTTCGGATCAACAATTTCAGCAGCGGACAGAAGAGGTCTTTCTTACAAAGACGACAAGAATGCAGTTCAAATTTTAGCGGCACTTGAAAATGATCAAAATACTAAGAAAGCAAAAAAAGGAATTAATCTTCCACTAGAAGTTGGAGAATTTCTTACTCCAGATACGACTGACAACTATATTTTAGATGCTCGTAATATAAGAATGGTGGATAATATTAATACCTACCTTTCAAACGATGTCGTTGATGAGACACCACTTGTTATCGTTGGTGCTGCTCATAATCCAGGAATGATAGAACTTCTTAAAGATAATAAATACGAAAAATGTAGTAATTTTTAATTAGAATTTAACAGGTGGGATATCTCGACACACAATAGGGATTCCCACTTTTTGTAACTCATAAGCCTTTGCATCTATCCTCTGAGCATAACCAAACCCCATAAAATGAAGTTTAATCATAGACGAAATTAAACGTTTAGGATTCTTAAGATTATTATCTTTGGCCATCTCAATTTTATCTGGTGCTAGCCAAGCGATACGCCCAATAGACTCTATAAAATGTTTTTGTAAGCAGTGAGTTTCTTTATTTGGAAATTTAGAAATGACTTCATGTGAGAGCTCTCTTACTTCTTCCCATTTATAATTTTGAAGTAATTCTCTTACTTCCTTCTCATACGACTTTACTATTTTTAATTTTTTTACAAATTTCTCACTTGGGATTTTCGCTGGTTTGGTTGTAAAATCCGGAGATAGATTTATATCAACAAACTCATCACAAAAGAGATTAATGTCCTTATATTTTTTTGCACGAAAATCAAAGTATCTTGCAAAAGGGATCATTAAGTTCTCAAGACCAATGAGAGATCGAGAGACTTTCTTGGCCTCTTTACCTAACCCATGCTTTTGGGCCAGATCAAAATATTGAGATCGTCTTTGCTGATTTAAATGCCTTCCCTCACGAACATGTTCAGTGAAACATCCGCCATAGATGTTATAACTGCCTGTAATTGCGATAATAAGTAAGGGTGTTTTCATTAATGAAATATAACATGAAATCCCAACTCTTAAACAAAGTTGGGATTTCCATAGTAAAAACTACAATGTCATTACATATGAAGGGATCTATTTTCAGTAGCGGCTAAACAGGCCTCTTTAAAGACCTCGGTAAATGTAGGATGAGGATGACAAGTTCTAGCAATGTCCTCAGCACTTGCTCTAAATTCCATGGCCGTAACAGCTTGAGCAATCATATCGGCACATCTCGCGCCATACATATGAACACCTAAGATTTCGTCTGTCTTCTTATCAGCTAGAACTTTTACAAAGCCATCAGACTCGTTACTAGCTCTTGCTCTTCCCGAAGCTTTATAAGGAAAATTTCCAACTTTAAACTCTACTCCTGCGTCTTTTAACTCTTGTTCTGTTTTTCCAACGGCTGCTACCTCAGGCCAAGTATAAACAACTCCTGGAATAAGGTTGTAGTCCATATGTGGCTTTTGTCCGGCGATAACTTCTGCGACAAAAACACCTTCTTCTTCAGCTTTATGGGCCAGCATTGGACCCTTAACCACATCACCTATGGCATAAATATGAGAAATATTCGTTCTTAAATGATTATCAGTTTCAACTCTCTTTCTATCATCAAGCTTAACGCCAGCATTTTCTAAACCAAGGCCATCTGTAAACGGTCTTCTTCCTACAGAAACAAGAACATAATCTCCTTCTAAAGATATTTCTTTTTCACCCTTCTTAGCTTTTGCTTTCACCGTAACTGTTTTGCCTTTCTTATCGATACTTGTAACACCGTGGCCAAGATAAAATTCAACCCCTTCTTTTTTTAAAGTTCTTTGAAGATGTTTTCCTAAATCTTTATCCATTGTAGGAATGATAGCATCAGCGAATTCAACCACAGAAACCTTGGCCCCAAGTCTACGATAAACTGATCCTAATTCTAGACCAATAACTCCCCCACCGATAACGATGAGATGTTTTGGAACTTCTTTTAAAACTAAGGCCTCAGTAGAAGTTATAATTCTGTCTTTATCAATAGGTGCAAAAGGAAGTGCCACAGGCTTAGAGCCAGTAGCAATAACGATATTCTTACCTTTAATTGTTTCTTCTTTGTCTCCAGAAATTTTTACAGTATTGGCATCAACAAATGAGCCCGTCCCTTGAAAGACAGTTACTTTATTTTTCTTCATGAGGTATGTAATACCAGCACAAGTATCTGAAACAACTTTTTTCACTCGATCACTCATGGTATTAAAATCTAATTTTACTTTCCCAACATCAATTCCATGATCTTTAAAAGTATGAACAGCTTCATGATATTTTTCACTTGAATCTAGCCATGCCTTTGAAGGAATACACCCCACATTTAAACAGGTTCCACCCAGCGTAGAATACTTCTCAATAAGAGCAGTCTTCATTCCCAACTGTGCGGCCCTTAGAGCACAAACATAGCCACCAGGTCCACTTCCAATAATTACAATATCAAATTCATTACTCATAAAAACTTCCTATACGTCTAGTAGCATTCTTGCTGGATTCTCGATCAATTCTTTTACCCTCTTTAGAAAAGTCACAGACTCTTTTCCATCAACAATTCTATGATCATAACTAAGGGCCAAATACATTACGGGATGAACAACAACCTGTCCTTTGATCGCCACAGGTCTTTCAACAATATTATGCATTCCTAAAATTGCTGATTGAGGAATATTAATAATTGGAGTTGAAAGCATGGAACCAAAAACTCCACCATTAGTAATAGTGAAAGTTCCTCCACTCATTTCATCGAGTGTTAGTTTTCCATCTCTTCCCTTTAAGGCCAATCTTCTAATTTCTTTTTCGATTTGTGCAAGACTCAATGACTCAGCATTTTTTATAACCGGAACAACAAGACCTTTTGGAGTTGAAACGGCAATTCCAACATCAGCGTAGTCATGATAGATTAACTCTTCACCATTTATTTGAGCATTCACTCCTGGCACTTCACTTAAAGCAATTGTACAAGCTCTCGTGAAAAAGCTCATAAAGCCAAGACCAATTTCATGCTTCTCTTTAAAAGCTTCTTTATATTCTGAGCGTAGTGCCATTACATTGTGCATATCAACTTCATTAAAAGTTGTTAGCATGGCCGTTTGGTTCTTTGCTTCAGTTAATCGTTTCGCAATGGTCTTTCTTAAACGGCTCATCTTTTCAACACGAACCTCTCTACCTACAGCACCATTTGGAACCTGTGCTTCAATTGCTGGAGCTGGAGCAGCAGGAGCTGAGGCTTTTGCTGCTGGAGAACTTGCAGAAGCTCCCATCGCGTCTGCCTTAGTGATTCGTCCATCTTTACCAGTTCCACTTACAGATGAAGCATCTACACCCTTTTCATCTAATATCTTTCTCGCCGCTGGGCTTGGAAAATTTTTATCTCCCCCTGAACTTCCTTCACCAGATGAGGAAGAGCTCGCAGCGGATTTTTCATCAGCAGAAGAGCTTTCTTTTTCAGGAGCTGCTTTCTTTGGTTGGCCCTCGCCAGGCTCCAAAGAACCAATGACAGCACCTATCTCTAGTTCTGCCCCTTCGTCTGCAGTTCTTTTAAGAACACCTGACTCTTCAGCCGGTAATTCAACAGTCGCTTTATCAGATTCAATTTCACAAAGAATATCACCCTCTTCAACAAACTCCCCGTCTTCTTTCATCCAAGTTGTTAGCGTAACTTCAGTAATACTCTCCCCAATTGCTGGGATCTTAATTTCAATACTCATAAACTATCCTTATTCAAATGCTTTATTGATAATTTCTTCTTGTTCTCTTGCATGGGTTTTAGCAAAGCCTGTTGCAGGAGAAGCACTAGCTTTTCTTGATACACAATCAAAATCACTAAAGAGTTCTCTCCATCTCATTAAATGAGACCAATAACCCATGTTATATGGTTCTTCTTGTACCCATAAAAACTTCGCACCTTTGTACTTCTTTTTAATTTTTTCGATTTCTGCTTCTTGTAACGGATATAGTTGCTCTAATCTAATAATCGCAACATCTTTTCTTTCATCCTGTCCCTGCTTTTCAGTAAGACCGTAATAAACTTTACCTGTGCAAAAAATAACTTTCTTAACTTTTTTATCGTCACAGTATTTATCTAAAATAATTTCTTGAAAACTTCCCTTTTCAAGATCCGCAACAGAAGAAACAGCTCTTGGATCTCTTAATAAAGATTTCGGTGTAAAGATGATAAGAGGTTTCCTAAACTCCCATGCTAACTGTCTTCTAATGGCATGAAAAAAGTTTGCTGGAGTCGTAATATTGGCAACGACAATATTATTCTCTGCTGCCATTTGAAGATATCTTTCGGCCCTAGCACTTGAGTGCTCCGGTCCCTGTCCTGCATATCCATGGGGGAGAAGCAAAACTAAACCAGACATCCTTCCCCATTTACTCTCACCAGCTGTAATGAATTGATCAATAATAATTTGAGCTCCATTTGAGAAATCACCAAACTGAGCTTCCCAAACATTTAATGCTGAAGGCGATCCTTGCGAATAACCATATTCAAAACCTAGGACAGCATATTCGGATAAGAAACTATTATAAATAGAAATTCGCCCTTGATCTTTTTGAATATCATCAAGACCGCAATATGCCTCGTTTGTAAACTCATCAAACACTTTTGAATGTCGATGAGAGAAAGTTCCTCTAATAACATCCTGACCTGAAAAACGAATATTATTATTATCACAAAGAAGGGAGCCGTAACTTAAAAGTTCTGCAGTTGCCCAGTCTAATTGGTCTAGATCATAAACCTTCTTTCTATCATCTAATATTTTCTGAGCTTTCTTTAAAGTTTTAAAACCTTCAGGAGTTTTAGTAATAGCATCAATAATCTTATCAAGTGTCTTCTTTGCTACTCCCGTTTCAGGGGACTTCAAAAAATCTTCTTTTTTAGACCAACGAAGTGTTAACCATTCTTTGTGAGGACCTTTCCTTCTTTTTGGAATTGTCTTTTGTTTTACATTATTAAATCTATCAGAGAGTTCTTTTTTAAATTCCTCTTGCATCGTTTTAGCAAGATCTCTTCCAATAGAATCTGATTTAATAAGACTTTCAATATAGAGCTCTCTAGGATTTTTATGTTTTGCCACCAAACCATAGAGATGAGGTTGCGTATACTTTGGCTCATCCCCTTCATTGTGACCATGCTTTCGATAACAAACCATATCCACAAAAACATCTTTTTTAAATTTTTGTCTATATTCAACAGCAAGATTGGCAGCATAACAAACAGCTTCCGGATCATCTCCATTCACATGTAAAATTAAAGTATCAATCATCTTCGCCACAGAAGTACAATATTGAGCGGACCTTCCATCACTAAAATCAGTTGTAAAACCGATTTGATTATTAATCACAAAATGAATTGAACCACCGACTTTATATCCTGGTAATTCACTCATCTGCAGAGCTTCATAGACAACCCCCTGACCAGCAATGGCGGCATCTCCATGAATCACGATTGGGATAATCTTATCCTCTTCACCTTTATACTCAATATCAATTTGAGAACGTACATAACCTTGAACCACCGGTGCAACTGCTTCTAAATGAGATGGGTTTGGAAGTATCTTTAAATAAACTTCTTTACCTTTAACATTTTGAATCGAAGTAAAGCCTAAGTGATACTTAACATCTCCATCACCACCAGAGGCCATGTCTTCGTTAGAACCCCCCTCGAATTCACTAAAAATATACTCATAAGTTTTTCCAATTGTGTTTGCAAGAACATTTAGTCGCCCACGGTGAGCCATTCCAATAACAAATTCTTTTACACCATGTTCAGCGCCACTCTGAATAATTGTATCGAGAGCTGGGATTGTTGTTTCTCCACCCTCAAGCGAAAATCTTTTTTGACCAATAAATTTATTTTGTAAAAAGTTCTCAAAGATCGTTGCTTGATTCAGTTTTTTTAAGATTCTTTTTTTCTCTTCCACTGGAAATGTAATTGACTTCGCTCCACCTTCAAATCTTTCACGAACCCAACGTCTCATATCAGTATTATTTGAGTGCATATACTCAATACCAATCTTTCCACAATAAACATTTTTAAGATGGTCTTGAATCTCTCTTAAAGTACAAGCACCAAGACCTACAAAGTTTCCACAATAAAAAGTTCGATTAAGATCTTCTTCAGAAAGATCGTAGTGAGAAATACTTATCCTTGCATCTCTATCCTGTCTTGGCCTAATAGGATTGGTATCACTAAGTAAGTGACCTCGAGTACGATATGATTGAATCATTCTAAAACAATTGAATTCTCTCTGCAGATCTTCTGAACTCATATCTCCAGATGAATTAGGCCCCATTTGAAACTCAAAGCCTTTAAAGAAAGCTGCCCAAGACTCATCCATCTCAGATGGATTATTCTGGTAGGTTTCATACATATCATCAATGTAAGCGGTATCGGACGCACTCAGGTGAGAAAAATCATCGATTCTCTTCATAGTCATAACCTCTCGACTTCCAATTATGGGAAGTGTCGTTTTCGAGTTAAATAATATGTTATGAGAATAACAAAGATAAGGGATTATGAATACTAGGAAAATACGCCATTTTGAACATTGTTCAAAACATTTTGAACATTTATATCTTGTTTAAATTTTACTTAACCAGCCTTAAATGAACAGTATTGCTATCTGCATCAACTTTAAGCGGCTTTTGCCCAAGATCATCATCAGATCCAGAACCAGCTTTTTTCTTCTCACACTGTTCCTTCTTTTCACAGAACATACAGTCCTCACCCATAAGAGCACCTAAACCACCGCAAGAACCTTTAAGCTTACGATTTGATAGAATCACACCAATGGCCATTCCAAAAAGAGCGACGCCCATAATACCAACGCTAAATAAAAAGATTTTCATCAATCACATCCAATCTAAGGAAATAGTTTTTTAAAAGCTGCTGACTCTTTCATATCAAATACGCTACCTTTTTGACCAGCTGCTTTGTAAATAAAATAGGCCGCGATCTTCTGTTCTTCAGCAAATTCAAGGGCCTTCTTTCTTCCCATGGCCATGAGAGCAGTAGCAAGAGCGTCTGCCTCCATACATCCACTACGTGAAACCACGCTTACACTGGCAAGACTTTCATCTACGGGCTTACCCGTCTTAAAATCAATCGTGTGGGAGTAGTTCTTCCCATCCTTTTCAAAGAAGTTTCTATAATTACCACTTGTGGCCACAGATAAATTTTCCAGTGGCAATACTTTTTGAATTTCTTGACCTAGATTTTTTGGGTCAGGTGTTGAGATTCCGATTTTCCAAAGACTCTTGTCTTTTTTTCCCTCGGCCCTAACTTCTCCACCAATTTCCACCATCAAATCTTTAGCACCATTCTCTTTAAGTAATATGGCCACTTCATCAACACCATGCCCTTTCGCACTGGCACTTAGATCAAGATAGACTCCAGGCTTAAGCTTTCTTATTTTAGAATTTTTGAAATCATGCTCTACTTTATCAAAACCAACTTTTAAAATGGCCGATTGAATCTCACTCTTACTAGGAACCCTTCTTTTTCCTTCAGGACCAAAACCCCAAAGATTAACAAGTGGACCAATTGTTGGATCAAAGGATCCTTTAGTTTTTTTTGCCAGAGTCAAAGAAAAATTTAAGACTTTATTAAAGTCAGGATCAACACTCACCCAGCCTTGCCGGTCCTGAGAATTAAAAAAACTTATTTGTGATAATTTTATATAAGTACTCATCTGACGATTAATATCTTCAAGACGTTCATTAATTTTTTTTAAAATTTCGACCGAAGAATGTTTTACAGGGCCATCATAGTACTTAACATTATATTGAGTCCCCATAGTACGGCCAGTTAGGTGGATGAGCTTCCCCTTCTTTGAACAACCGCCTATAAAGAGAAAAAGCCCCATAATAAAAAGGGGCTTAAATTTATGTAGTAATATGTTGTTCATAGTTTTTAACTAGAAATTTCAGTGAGCTTTAGTGACAAGGAAGTCAAAGCGAGATCACCGGAGCTTATATTAAATAAGTGAGGATAATCGAGCTGCAGACTAACGCCGTCAATGAAGCTTAATGGAATTTCTATCCTCCGAAGTCGTCTAGCATGATGTCTTCACGCTCAACCCCAAGACCAACAAGCATATCAATCACACACTGGTTCATGATTGGAGGACCACAAAGGTAATACTCACAATCTTCTGGGTTTGGATGATCTTTTAAGTACTCTTCGTAAAGTACATTATGAATGAACCCTGTATAACCATCCCACTCGTCTTCAGGGAGGGCATCAGACAGAGCACAATGCCATGTGAAATTATCATTTTCTCTTTGAATCATATCAAAATCTTCAACATAGAACATTTCTCTCTTAGAACGAGCTCCGTACCAAAAAGTAACCTTTCGATCTGTTTCGATTCTTTTAAATTGGTCAAAGATATGTGATCTCATCGGTGCCATACCTGCTCCACCACCAACAAAGATCATTTCTTTATCAGTATTACGAGCAAAGAACTCACCAAATGGACCAGAGATTGTTACATCATCACCTGGTTTTAAATCAAAAATATATGAAGACATCTTCCCAGGAGGAACGTTTGGGTTACGCGGAGGAGGTGAAGCAATTCTCACATTTAACATGATAATCCCTTTCTCTTCAGGATAGTTTGCCATTGAGTAAGCTCTAATCGTTTCTTCAGGAACATTAGACTTATATTGCCAAAGATTAAAAGTATCCCAATCTCCTCGGTACTCTTCCTCAACATCAAAGTTTTTATAATCAATATTTAAACCTGGAGGCCTTTCAATTTGAATAAATCCTCCGGCCTTAAATGGAACGTCCTCACCAGCAGGTAATTCAAGAACAAGCTCCTTAATAAAAGTAGCAACGTTATGATTAGATCTAACCTTACAACGCCACTTCTTAACTCCAAAAACTTCTTCCGGAACTTCAATCTTCATGTCTTGCTTAACAGCAACCTGACATGAAAGACGACAACCTTCTTTCGCTTCTCTTTTTGTTATATGTGAAAGTTCAGTCTCGAGGATTTCTCCCCCACCTTCTGTAATTTTAACGATACATTGACCACAAGTTCCACCACCACCACAGGCAGATGAAACAAAGAGTTTCTGATCAGCTAAAACATTTAAAAGTTTTCCACCAGCGGCAACTTCAACATCTTTTTCACCATTAATATTAAGATTAATATTACCTGTGCTTACTAGCTGAGATTTTGCAAAAAGAATTACAAAAACTAATGCTAGAACAACTACAGTAAACATTCCTACGCCAAGGGCAATTTCATTCATAATTTAAAACCTTGCTAAGTTTAATTTTTAATAATTAAAGTTGAATACCTGAGAACGCTAAGAAACCTAACGCCATCAAACCAACTGTAATAAAAGTAATTCCAAGTCCTCTAAGTCCTTCAGGAACATCAGAATACTTCATTTTTTCTCTAATACCCGCTAATGCCATAATAGCAAGGGCCCAACCAACACCTGAACCAAACCCAAAGACAACTGACTCTGGAAAAGTATAATCTCTCTCAACCATAAAAAGTGAACCACCAAGGATGGCACAGTTTACAGTAATAAGCGGAAGGAAAATTCCAAGAGCATTATAAAGAGCTGGGAAAAATCTATCGAGAGTCATCTCTAAGATTTGTACCATTGCTGCAATAACACCAATGTATGAAATTAAACCAAGGAACGAAAGATCAACTCCCGTAATTCCGGCCCATACAAGAGCATTCTCTTTGAGTAGATAGTTATAGATCAAGTTATTCACAGGAACAGTAATTGATTGAACAACGACTACCGCAATACCAAGACCAATTGATGTTTTTACTTTTTTAGAAACGGCAAGAAAAGTACACATTCCTAAAAAGAAACTTAAAGCTAAGTTTTCTACGAAAACTGCTTTTAGAAATAAACTTAAATAGTGCTCTAACATAGCTATACCTTTTTAATTAATTTGAATGTTCAATTTGTCCTTTCTTCCAAGTTCTAAGTCCCCAGATGAAAAAACCAATTAAGAAAAATGCACTTGGCGAAAGTAATGCCATACCATTCGCTTGATACCATCCGCCTTCACTTGTAAGAGGAAGAATACTGATACCAAATAATTTCCCACTTCCCAGAAGTTCTCTAAAGAAACCTACAAAGAGAAGGACAACTGCATATCCAATTCCGTTACCGATACCATCTAAGAAGGCCATAATTGGTCCATTCTTCATGGCATATGCTTCCGCACGTCCCATAACAATACAGTTAGTAATGATAAGCCCAATATAAACGCTCATACTCTTTGCTGTGTCGTAAAGAAATGCTTTTAAAATTTGATCAGTTAAAATCACAAGAGAAGCAATAATTGTCATTTGAACAATAATTCTAATGGATGATGGAATATGATTTCTGATAATTGAAACAAATAAATTAGATAACGCTGTTACGACGATAACGGCAACACTCATCACAACAACGGCTTCCATTTTTGTAGTAACCGCTAGAGCAGAACAAATCCCTAAGATCTGAAGTGCTATAGGATTATTTTCAAATAATGGATCAAATAATGTTTTCTTAATACTCATTAGAAACCTCCCGCAGGGCCGCCTGCCGCTCTAAAATTTGCGAGGAATGGTCCAAAACCATCTTCACCCAACCAGTAATGAAGTAAGTTCTCTACACCATTTGCAGTAATAGTAGCACCCGAAAGACCATCTACTTCTTGATTCTTTGTTTTAGACTTAGGGTTTACCGCACCTTTAACAACATCAATTACGGGCTTGTAATTCTCTCCTAAAACTTTCTTGCCGATCCACTGAGCTTTCCAATTTGGATTATCAACTTCACCACCAAGACCTGGAGTTTCACCATGCTGATAAAAACCAAAACCTTTAACTGTCTGTGTATCAGGAGCAAGAGCTAAGAACCCATAAAGAGTTGACCATAGCCCTTTTCCATTTACTGGAAGAATGATCTGACTAACACTTCCACCTTGCTTCACAAGGTATACCTTAGAATATTTTGCTCTTCTTTTGATTCCTGCAAGATCATTTTTCGAATCGATCATCTTATTAAGTTTTGAATCCTTTGCTGCTTTAACAGCATCAAAAGAAGCTGGATCGATTTCATCAGTAACCTTACCAGTTTTAAGATCTATTAGCTTTGTCTCAACTGAACTGAACGCATCCATAATTTCTTTTTTAGAAGCATCTGAGCTTTTAATTAATCCTGCTGCAAGAAGAAGGTTCTTCTTAATATCGAGTTGCTTATTTAATTCTTGTTTTGGCTTAAGCATAACAGCAGCCCCTGAAACAAGAATTGAACAGACAATACAAAGAATTGCAGCAACTGTGATCGTTTTTCCTACGCTATCATTGCTCATTTCTTAACTCCCTTCTTTTAATATTTGCATTAACTACAAAGTAATCAATGAGAGGAGCAAAACAGTTACCAAAGAGAATGGCCAACATTGTTCCTTCTGGAAATGCAGGGTTAATCACTCTTACGAGTACAACCATGAAACCAATTAAAGCTCCGTAAAAATATTGTCCCATTTGAGTCATCGTGGCAGACACAGGGTCAGTGGCCATAAAGATACAACCAAAGGCAAAACCACCGGCAACAAGGTGCCAAAGTGGAGACATTGTAAACATTAAGTTTGAATCACTTCCGATCATATTCAAAAGAGCTGCAAAAACAATTGTTGCTCCCGTCATTGATGCCATAATTCTCCAAGAACCAATTCCCGTATAAATGAGGTATCCCGCACCAAGTAGACAAGCAAGAGCAGAAGTCTCTCCCATACTACCTGGAACAAGTCCTAAGAAAGCTTGAGAAAAAGTATAAGTAACAGCATCCATTCCACCGGCTTGAGCCTGAGCAAGAATTGTAGCTCCAGTATATCCATCAACTGCTGTCCAAACGGCATCACCTGAAATCTCTCCCGGGTAAGCAAAGAAGAGAAAAGCTCTTGCAGTAAGAGCAGGGTTTAAAAAGTTTTTCCCTGTTCCACCGAAAACTTCTTTACCAACAACAACACCAAAACTAATTCCGACGGCAACTTGCCATAGTGGAATTGTCGGAGGAAGAGTTAATGGAAAAAGCATACCTGTAACAAGAAAACCCTCATTGATCTCGTGCTTTCTAACTGTTGCAAAAAGAACTTCCCAAAACCCACCAGCAATTTGTGTTACTAGAAAAATTGGAAAAAAGTACAGTGCACCATAAAGAAGGTTTGAAATAATATTCGAAGGATCAAATGGAAGTGATAAGAAAGTAAGAACTGCTGCTCTCCATCCTTCAACTTCTGTTGTCCCTGCTTGAGCAAGAACACTATTGGCTTGATAGCCAGTGTTGTACATGGCCATGATAATCGCTGGGATCAGAGCAATGGCAACAGTACTCATTAACCTCTTAAGATCGAGTGCGTCTCTAACATGAACATCACCTTCGGCCTTATCACTTGGAGTATAGATAAACGTATCGATCATTTCATAAATTGGGTAAAACTTTTCAAGCTTTCCGCCTTTATCAAAATGAGGATGTTGATTATCTAGAAAATCTCGTAAAACTTTCATTATCCTTCCTTCTCAATAGTCGTTAAGTTTTCTCTTAAGATAGGACCAAAGTTTACTTTTCCTGGAGAAGCAAAAGTACAAAGGGCCAAATCTTCTTCATCCAACTCAAGAGCACCAAGTTGTTGCGAAAGATCAGTGTCATTCGTAACAAGAGCTCTAAGTAATTGAGTTGGTAAAATATCTAAAGGCATAACAGCCTCAAAAATGCCTACTGGAACCATGGCCCTGTGAGAACCAAAAAGCTTTGTCGTAAAATCAAAGCTAGGCATTTTAAATTTTCCTGCATAAGTATTTTTGATTGAAAATTTATCAAAGCCTGGACCTTGCCAACCAAGAAACTCTCGCTCATCAGTATCAACAAGGGAACTAATTTGTGTATGAAATCTACCTAGGTAACAAAAAGTATCATCTTTCTTTCTACCATTAAGAACACTTCCAGAGATAACTCTATTTCCACCTTCTTTCACTTCTCCATCAAGAAGTTCACAAAGACAGGCACCAAGACGAGTTCTTAAAAGTCTTGGTTGCTTGAACATTGGTCCACCAAGCGAAACAATTCTTTCAACAGAAAGCTTTCCCGTCGAGAAAAGGTTTCCAACAGCAATCACATCTTGATAACTAATATGCCAAACCATTTTTTTAGGTCCAACAGGAGATAGGAAGTGTATATGAGTTCCAACATTCCCAGTAGGATGTGGTCCATCAAATACTTCACTAACAATATTTTCACCATCAACTTCTGGAACTGATGATTTATTTCCTTTTGTAATGTATGTCTTACCTTCAGTAAGTTTAGCTAAAAGCTTAACACCGTTTACAAAGTCATCTGCTTTTTCATTCATAACGACATCAGGATCAACAGCACAAGGATTCGTATCCATGCAGTTAATAAAAAGTGCCGCTGGTTTAGAATCCACAGCCGGAGCTTTTGAAAAAGGTCTTGTTCTTAAAGCAGGCCACATTCCAGATTCAATAAGTAGAGCTCTTACTTCACTCTCATTTAAATCATCAGTTGATTTTCCTGAATAGTTTTCGAAAGTTTGATAATCATTACCTTGAACTTCGATAATAACATTTTGAAGAACTCTCTTCTCACCTCTTTGAACTTCTTTAACAACTCCTGATGCAGGAGAAGTATAAAAAACTCCAGGAACTTTTTTACATTCAAAAAGCTTTTGACCTAGTTTTACTTTCTCACCATCTTTTACCAACATCGTTGGTTTCATACCAACATAGTCAGGGCCAACTACAGCTACCTTAGTTGAAGGACGCGCGTTTTCAACTTTCTGAGTAGGCAAGCCATTGATCGGAAGAGTGAGACCTTTTTTGATCTTAATCATGATGTACTTCTATCCGGTTAAATAGGTTAATAACGTGACGTAAAAGTGCCACAAAAATTTTTATGAATACGTTATTTATATAGCAAATGAGTCATAATGTGTAACTAGTTGGATTCAAATAATTTCAAATAAAAATCAACACTAAGTGTCTATTGTTTTTTTATTGAGATTATTTTCCACAGCACTTTTTAAATTTCTTACCTGAGTTACATGGACATGGATCATTCCGACCGACCTTTGCAGTCTGCCTTTTGAAGGTTGTGTTCACCATGTGACCGTCTTTAAAAAACCATTTTCCGTCAATTTTTTCAAACTCACTAATCTCGTGGTGTTTTTGCGCCTTCCCATTACTTTCATACAGTGCAACAAATTCGACTCTGCCCTTTTCGTCTTTTTCTGTGCCCTCTTCCGTGGCGAGAATACTGAGAGCTTCCCAATCAGAGTCTTCACTCCAAGCATCGAGTTCATCTCTTGAGACTTCATGAACAGTATCAGGGTGATGAGTAGACATAATAAAATCAATATCATTACAGACAAAAGCACAGTACCTGGCCCTCATTAGAGCTTCCGCTGTAGGAGGATTTGCTTTTCCTTCAATATATGGTTCACAGCATTCTTCAAAGGCTTTATCTAGTCCACATGCACATGTATCTTCCACTTTTATCTCCTTAAATTTTATGAAAGATTAAAGATTAAAATCGAAAAAGTAAATCAGTGAATGGTGTTTTATTTTCGTCAGAGTGAAATTTACTTTCTAAAACTCGAGCTGAAAGAAAGGTAAAGTACGGACTAATTAATTGGTAGTAATCCGTTGAACTTCTATGGATGGCATACTCGTCTTTAAACTCTAATTCAGAGACTTGTCGATCCAATTCTATATCTGTTGGTACTGAAAAGTATAAGTACTTTACTTGTTCAGATAGGATTGGCAAAACCTCTTCAATTTCATCATCAGTTAAATACTGAAAGACACTGGTGCAGATTCCAAGATCATACCACTTTTCATTACCTAAACCTCTTGCCCACGAAACAAGGTCAGTATTTTCAATCTTTAGTTTCATTGAGGGAATTTTTTTAAAGTCACCCATTTTATTTTCATTGAAAGCAAACTCTGATGGCTCAATTCCATGAGCTCTATAGGGAGCAAACTCATTAAGAAAAGCTTTGAAAAGGTGTCCTAGACCATATCCAAAATCGATAATACTGCTAATATCAACATAGTCCACGTCAAAAAAAGCTTTGGCATATTTTGCATGGCGATCAGCATTGATAATACCATCCATTTCTTCAGGCTCAGAATAATTAACATCCCAATACTTTTTACTGAAGCCTACCGAGCCTTTGTCATTCATGAAACACCTTTGACGCTAAATACTTTCTTATTCACAAAATAGTAACCTGAAGCTGCTCGATAAACATTAAGACCAACCAAGGCCATCCATACATAAGAAAGGTTTTTATTAAGGTAGGCAAGGTACATCATTGGGAAAACAAAGAAAAGTACTCCTATGATCATATGTGTTCTTAAAAAATAAAAACCTTCAAGCCCAAAAATAAGCCCGTCAAGAACAAAAGCAATTGAAGATATTATTTGAGCGATGACAATCAACCACCATAAACTCAGCCCAAGCTCAATGACTTTCGGATCCGTTGAAAATGTACTTAAAATAAATTTATCTCCAAAGTAATAAACAAAAGTAAAAAGTATTCCAAGGATGAAGCCTAGAAAGATGAGTCTATTAAAACAGAGCTTTAGGTTAACAAAATCTTTTTTTCCGTAGAGTCTTGCCCCCCAAATATTTCCGGTAATAGCAAGTCCATCTAAAAAGAAACTAGCGAACAACCAAGTCGTCAGTAGAATTTGGTGGGTTGCAAGTTCAAGCGTTCCTATGCTGGCACTTATTTTAGTGCTTACGAAGAAAGTCACTGAAAGCATCCCCGATCTCCCAAACAAGTTAAGAGAGTTCTTACCAAAACGAACAAGGTTTTCTTTATCCATCTTTTCACTAAGGAAGTGAGTTTTAATATTTTCATTTTGGAAGATTAAAATAATGGAAAAAACAAAAGCAAAAAAGCCACTTGCAACAGTTCCTATCGCCGCTCCTTGTAGTCCCCATCCATAATGAAAGAGAAAGAGCATGGTCAGAACAATATTTATAAATGTCATGGAGGCCATTAGCCAGAAGCTTGCTTTTACTCTACCAAGCCCTCTAAGGATACTGCCCCCTGTAACACCTAAAACAAGGAAAGTATGACCTAAAACTCTAATATCAAAATACGCATCAAAATTCTTCTTAAGCTCCGTTGTTCCACCAGCTAACTCAAAAAGAAAGTTCTTGAAACTAAAGAGGAAGGCTGAACAAGCAAGACCTACAAACAGTGCCACAACTAAGCTTACCTTCACTCTCTTAGCAAGTAATCGAGGATTTTCTTGAGCGGCATGATCGCTTACGGCCTGAGTAGGACCATGGACAAGAAAGTTAAACATCCAAGTAATGCTATTTAATAAGGCAAGGGAAATGGCCAAAGAAGCCAACCATTCAGTACTAATTCGACCAACTAATGCGTTATCAACGACAGATGCGAGCGGCTCAAGTAATGATGAGAAAATAGAAGGGAGACTAAAAAGAAGTAGCTCCCTATAAGAAAAGTTTTTCACTCACTTAGAATGGCTTAAACTGGGCAAGGTAAACGGCAATAGTACCTATCAAAGTTAAGCCAGCAAGTGCCTTACCTCTATGATTGTCCAGTCTCTTTGCCAATATTGGAGAAGCAATTGCTAAAATCATCCAAAGGACAACTTTCGTTTTTAACCAAAGTGGCCAAGTGTCCTCACCATGACGAATATTAAGACCTTTTGCAACGAGTCCCATACCTGCAACGAGAATGATGACGCTCATTACACCAGTTAAAATTTTTGGTAATTTAAGTTCTTTTGGTCCAAGGAAAGTTAACCCAAGAGTCACAAAGAAAACAATAAGAGCTGACAAGTGTAACCAGCGGTAAAATAATTCTGACATGATAAATCCTTTCGTTTGTATTATTTATTTTCGATTTTCTTTTCTAGTTTTTCAACTGAATCTTGTAGTTGTCCAAGGGTTTTTAAAAGGTTTTCTTCTTCTAAAGAGAGTTCTTGCTGAGTTTCGCTAATGGACTTATTCATGAAGCGTATTCTTCTCTCCATTTTAACGAACTCTCTACCTAGAAGGGCATTTGCAAAAAGAGCTGTATAGGTAGCAAACAAACCTGTTCCACCAATCATCAAGCCAATACCTAGAATTTTTCCCGGGATCGTAACGGGAACTAAGTCGCCGTAGCCAACTGTTGTAACTGTAGCAAAGGCCCACCAAAGAGCATCAATAAAGTTATGCATAGATAGGTTTATGGTTCTTTCCATATAATAGAAAATAGCCGAAACCAAAACGATGAAGAGGTTTCCAATCAAGGTAAGGAAAATAAAACTTGGGGTTTTTATCAAGTTAAATAAACGACGAAAATATACTAGTAATGACCTATCCAAATGTGACCCTTTTCCCTGTTTCTTATCAAACAGATTAAGTATAGAATAATTATAATGGAACTGAAAAGAAAACCTCGTGGTGATAAGACATATCGGGGATCATACAAGTATTTAAAGGGTGAAACTGTCTACTGTGAGGAAGAGTTTGAGGTCTATCGTGACCGTAAAGAGCTTGGAATGAGCTTTTTCTCAATCATTCATAGTCGCGTTGCGACAGGGGAGCTCCTAACTTACTATATTGATTATCAAATAAATAAAGAATACATCCCCCAATCAGTATATATTGAGAAAACTCTTGGTAAAGAAGTTGTCACAGAGCTCTATACCTTCAATAGTAAAAATAACGTTATCGACTATATTTTCATTAATGCTAAAGGAAAGAAAGAGCACAAAGAATTTATTACCAGCCCTAAATTCTTTATTGCAACTCCTGCTGCCTGTACAAGTATGATCTTTCTTAAATCCAAGAAGGAAGATACTACTTCAAAGAACTTCTATAATATTATCTCTAGTCGTAATCAGTGGGACTTTAAGGCGACCCCAACAAGTAAAAGTTTAGGACTTGAAAGAATTTCGGCTTCATCTGTTAATATCAACATTGAGGGCTCAAGTTTACAAGCAATTGAGTATAAGATATTCGATCCTATAGAATTTGAAGAAGTGGAAGAACAGTCAAAACACAGAACTTTACGAGTGCATGTTTCTAAGTTTGCAACAATCCCATATATCATTAAGTCTGATGATGGTATTAAAATTCAAGTCAAATACCTAAATGATCTTGATAAAGATGCTTAATAATCACTGCAAGGATGTTGTAGTAGACTCATCTGAATTACTAGAATTAATAAAATTATAAATTTCATCACAAGCAACCTCTAATCCAGCTTTTTTTAATTGGTAAGGTTCCATCATTCGAACAAGTGTCTCCATGGTTCTTCCTTTCCATTTCTTTATCCGACTATCAACGACAATAACACCACCAATATCACCTTCTCTTCGAATAAGACGTCCAAGTTTCTGATGAAGCTTTCTTGTCCGGTGTGCAAGATAATAATCTGTAAACTCATTGCCTATATGTGAATCATAGAAGTCTCTTCTATCATTAATCACTTTATCCATTCTAAGATCAGGAATTTTATCAATGAAGACAAATTGAAGTTTTTCACCAGGAATATCAATCCCCTCTCCAAAAGACTCCATTCCCATTAAAATACCATGATCATCTTTTTTAAATTCATCAACAACATTTGCTCCCATCCCTTGAATATAAAGAGGGATTTTACCTTCGAATTCTTTTAGTAAAATTTCTCTTGCTGTTTCAAACCTTGATTTTGCGGAATATAAAAGAAGTGTTCTTCCATGAAGTTTTTTAATAAGTTCAATCACTGGCATTAAAGTATCAAAGACAAAGTTACTTTGATAAAACCCAGGGACATCATCACAAACATAGACTCTTGTATTTTTCTTATAATCATAGGGAGCAGGAAGAAAGAGCCCGCTTTTAAAACGTCTTTCAGGCTCTAGATAACTATAACCGGTGGCCCATTCGACACCTTTAATTCCTTGATCGCCGTGAGCGTTACCAAGAGTAGCTGAAGTATAAACCACAGAGCTAGAAGTACTCAGCAACTGATCGTGGAGCATTTTACCAACATTTATAGGTGCAGAAGATAATAAGAATCCATACTTTTCATGAAATTTAATTGTATGAGTGTAGCCTTCTTTATTTTCCATTAACACTTCGAAGCTAGCTTGAAGGTCATCTAACTGACCAATAAAAGTTTCAAAACGAGTTAAGGCAATAACATCTGTATCATCTTCTAAATCCTTAACTTCCCATCTCGAAACATATGGAAGAAGATCATTACTAAAGTTCTGAATAATAAATTTTAAACTATCAAGATGATTGTATATAGACTGAGCTAACTGATCATTAATTTTCTTACCATTAATCATTGGAAGTTCATTCCAAAAAATATCAGTATAACGTGGCATTTTCTTAAAATAGGTCTCAAATTGATCAGGTAGTGGGTCGATATGATCTTTTAACATCTGAGCAGTTTCATATGCTCTTTCTCTAATTTTTGTAATAACAGGAGTACTCTCACCTGCTTCAGATTCAAATCGAGATAAGAGATAAAATAAGCTTCCGACACCTTGAAGATTCGTAAGTGTTTTAATTAACCCTTGCATATCATCCGATGTAATTTCATGTGAAAAAGCTCTTGTTGTCTCATCTTCAATTTTATGTGCTTCATCTACAAGAATATGAGCAGGTCTTGGAAATGACCTTGGCCAACTAAACATGAGTGAATGATTGCCAATGATAATATCAGCATCCTTAGCTTCTCTTAATCCTCTTATGTAGCTACAGTCTTGATGAAAAGGACATTTATTTCCAGTACAGGCCCTAAAGTCTACCGTTAATTGTTTATCTTTTTCTCGAAAACTTTCATTTCTAATTTTAAATGAGAAAGGAAGGTCATCTCTTAAGATTGCTTTTTCCTCGCTAACTCTTGAATTATGAAAAAAGAGCATTTCAAAGTAGAGGTCTGTAAAACGCTGATCAAAATCTCGCGAGCTAAAGAGCAAATCTTCTTCATCAATAGTTTCTCGAAATAAAAGCTCACAAAGATGATTAGAACTTCCAATCAAGCGCTTTATTTTTAATTCACTTTGATCTAGACCAATAAGTTTTCGAAGCTGAGGAATGTCATTACTCATTGCTTGTTGCTGTAACGTTTTAGTTCCTGTTGCAACTAAAACCTGCTTCTTTTCATCCAGACAAAACATACTCGCAGGTAATAAGTAACCAAGTGTTTTTCCCGTTCCTGTTGGGGCCTGAACAAGTCCGTGCACATTATTTTTAAAACATTGTCCTACTCTTAAAGAGAGATCTACCTGTGACTTTCGATATCGATAATGAGGAAACTTTTCTTTAACCTTTTCTTCATCACTTAATATTGCTTCAATATTTTTTCCACTAAAAGAAAGATCATACTCTTGCTCATAACTTTCAGTCACTTCACCTGTTATTGCATTTTCAAAGTTCAATGCTTTATCAATGGCATCGTTTAAGTCAAAATCAATTTGTTGGGCAATTTCATTTAGGTCGTCTTCAAATAAGTTGAAAAATTTGTAATACCACCAATCCTTAACGTCATGACGATTAAAAGAAGCGTTCAAGGTTTGGTACTTTAGCGGGTCTCTTTTTGTCATACCAACAGCAACCAAGAGGACCTTCAAAAGATCAACTGAATCTTGATAACCTCTATGGAGTTCCTTATCAGCTAAGCCCCAGTCGATAATAAAATTTTCTAACTTTAGAGAAGTTTTATAAGGAAATAAAAGGGAAAGAAATGGAATACTGTCTTCAAAGCTTTCTCTTTTACCAGCATCAGTTTTACCTATAGTTCTCTCAACATCATCAAAGTAACCTGTTAAGAACTGAGACTCAAAATCAGAATTATGGGCAAGTATATGATGACCAAAAAGTTCCATCACATCTGGCTCAATCCCCTCCCATGCGGGAGCTTTGTGAACCATCTTATTAGTAATACCTGTAAGTTTTTGAATAAAGAAACTTAAGTCTCCTTCATATCGAACTAAACTTTCAAACTTACGAGTGAGTTTAGTCCCGTCAAAAGAAAGAAAACCAATATCAATAATGGAATCATTAGCCGCGTCTACACCTGTCGTTTCAATGTCTAAAATGGCCCATTGCCCTAATTCCATAAATTAACTCTCCATATTGAAGTATTGAAGGATATCGAATATAACGTACCAAAGTTTAGAACATTAACATAAGAGTGAAAATGAATACTGCCTTATTGTTTCAAATACAATCTTTTTTGATTTTATCGATGATCATATTTGGGGTTTATGTACGTAGAAACAGGTCTTTACACGTTAAAACCATGGCCACTGCTATTACATGGGATATCATTCTCATTCTCCAAATTGAACTATCGCGTGGCGCCATAGTAAAGGCCTCAAAGGCCATGACAAACCAAATGTGGCTAAATATTCATGTAAGCATTGCAGTAACAACAGTTCTTCTTTATTTTGGACTCATTTACACTGGTCGAAAAATGCTTAACAACCAAGAAAGCATAAGACCTAAACATAAAATTTTAGGTTATACTGCCCTTGTATTTAGAACACTAACTTTTCTGACAAGTTTTCTTGCTGTGCCAGCAAGTTAAGTAAAAAATAGGAAATATAATGAATAACTTTGAAATGGTAACGGATTTAATACAAGAATCAATAAGTGGAGCAAAAGTTAAAGTTAGTGACTTAACAGGAACTCAAGATCATCTAGGAATTCTTGTTGTATCTGAAATTTTTGAAGGAAAATCATTAATCGAGCAACACCAACTGATTATGGATATCTTAAAAGAAAAACTAAAAGAAGAAATCCATGCAGTACAAATAAAAACATTAACCCCAGAAAAAGCAAAGAATCGCGGAATTGAAATCTAGGAGATTTGTATGAGTGATAATCCATTTAACATTTTAGGGAGCGATAAGGTTCCTACCAATGGCGGAAAAGCCGTGACAGAAGAAGGTACTTCTTCAGATCTAAATGAAAGAATTAAAAATTTAATTTCAAGTTCAGATATTTTTCTTTTTATGAAAGGTGTACCTGACTTTCCTCAATGTGGTTTTTCTGCCAACGTTGTTGGAATTTTAAACGCAATGAATTCAAACTTTAACACTTTTGATATTCTAACAGACATGGATATCAGACAAGGTGTAAAAGACTTTTCAAATTGGCCAACATTCCCACAACTTTACGTAAAAGGTAAGCTTGTTGGTGGTAATGATATCATTACTGAGCTCTACGAAGCTGGCGAATTAGAAGAAGTTCTAAAGGCCTAAACTGTATAATCATCATGGCCCGGGATATTTCCAGGTTTCGGGTCAATGATATTAATGCCTAGATGAAGAACTCTTGTTCCTGACTCAGCATTAGGCTTCACGTTTTTACCAATAACAACACCAGACTTATCCGCCTCAATTGTTTCTTTCACTTGCCCAAAAACATCGTAGACTCTTGCGATAACATCGCCCTCTTTCACTTGATCAGCAAGATTTGGATAAACATCAATGATTCCACCGCGCTTTGAATAAATCCAATAAGACTTTTCACAAACAATCGCATCAGTAACCATATCTTTTACTTTGCCTTTAATCATTTTAAAATGTTTCAGTGTATTGAGAATTCCTTCAAGGGTTTCATCTATTAAGGAATGTTGAAAAGCATTTGGATTTCCTATCTCTATTGTAATTGTAGGAATGCCATTGTCATTTGCCCATGACCTAAGGGTTCCTTCAACATCAAACTTCTTAACAATGATTTGTGGATTTTGAAGATAGGCCAAAGTTCTAGTCTTTTCATTTTCAATATCCGCTCTCAAGTAAAGACTGTTAACTCTTCCATGACTTGCGGTATGTAAGTCTAAAAGATAATCAAACTTAGAGACAATTTTTTGAATAAAGTTATGACAATAAACACTACTTGGTGTTCCTACAGGACTTCCAGGCATAATACGATTGAGATCAGTATGATCAGAGAAGTATCTCTGGTTTTCTAAATAACCTGGAATATTACTAATAGGCACAAGTACAAGAGTTCCATTTAGCTTCATTGGATTAATTTCATCTATCAATTTAAAGATTGTAGAAATTCCGTTTAGTTCATCACCATGAACAGCTGCAGTGATACCAAAGACAGGACCTTTTCCTATTCCCCTAATAATAACAACTGGAACTCTCCAAGGAACTCCTAGTGCGTTGTCTGACATATGAATGTGAAAACGATGAACCTCACCTTTCTTAAGAGAGGATATTTTCAAATCGTCTTTTGTTTTAATGACTATTGCTTTATTCATAACTTCTTTCTTTAGACAATAATTTCTTTAAGTAATGATTCATCGTTATCCAATGACTTAAATAATTTTAATCTAAATTGTCCTTTTTTATTAATTAAGTTTTGTGCCATTTTATCAATGGCAACAATCGTTAATATTGTTTGTATATAGGCCTCAATTAAATCATCTGTACCAATACCTAATGAATTAAAATCTTTCTGATCCATTAACATAAGTCTAGAAGTATCAGAGTCCCATTTATTTTCATCTACTTTAACCGATAAGTTAGTCCCTAATACTTCCCAACTATTCTCAGGACATTCACCAGTCAGTGGTTTTCTAGCTCGACGAGCATAGATAGCACAAGGCTCAAACCCATTAGGAGTTGAATATGTCATCATTCTCAAATCAGCAATATAAATATTTCCTTTTTTATTAGGCACGGTTCCAATATGAAAGTATTTGCCATGCTCACTAGTTGAGCTCCACTCGTAGTGACCAATCAAGCTCTGAACAATGAATTGATCATAGGAATCTTCAAGTTTCATAAATTCATCGAGTTCTTTTTGAGTTGTTATGGTGTAAACACCTTGACCAGCATTGGAGTAAGGGTTTTTAATAACGGCCTTACCCCCAAATTTTTGAACCCATAATGGAATTTCAAGTTTATTAACGTCTTTAATGGTTTCAGGCATATTAATTCTTAGACCAGACCCTGCTATTTCGGAGTTATAAAGTTCATAGGCTTTATTGGCCAAGAGCTTATTTCTCCCACCTGATAAACAAACTAATGTGGAATTGAAAATAAGAGTCTTAGTCGTCGGTGGAATTCTATTCCACGGCTTTTGAGTGACATAACGAAAAGCTGCTCTAACAGGAATTTTCTCCCCATCATCTAGCTCTATCATCATGACACCATTGTCATAACTTACCTTTTGGTTTTTTTGATCATTCTCATTAAAGAAGGGAACGAGATAAACATCCTCTCCTGTTAAATCGGCAATAGTAGAAGCATAACCAGAGGTCTCCATATAGTTTTTATCATAGATGACAGCAAGTGCTCCATTTGGAAGTCGCTTCTTTTTAAGCATTGGAATAAAAGAGTTTTCAATTAAGTATTTATATCCTCTATGCTCATCAGAATCTGTTCTTGGTGGCATAGATTTTTGCCCTGAAGGACATGAATTGGTTTCAAGAACTACCATCCTTCTATTACCCATTTCTGTGGTTACATAGAATAAATCAGAGCCTCCCCAAAAAAAGTGCTTGGCCTGATATTTTAAAATTTCAGCTAGAACCTCAACGTCAACTTGTGGATTGAGGTGACTATATCTTTTTATAATCCTTTCATGACTTAAATTAAAAAAGTGACTCACTAGTGGATGAAGTTGTGAGTTTAATGCCTTTGGATAGAAGTGATTGTCTTGATCAAAGTTATCAGGACTAATGATCTCAATTCCATTTTTCATGCTTTCCTACCTTTATATTTTTCCATTTAAAAACTGATAACCAATTCCTTTATTATCATTTCTAATGATTCCCCAAACTGTGGTTTGTAGCTCATCAAGTTCACCTAATACTACAATGTTCTTGTTAACACACAACCTATTTTTAGCGACCTCAGGCACTATCGTAAAAGCTAAACCATTTGATGTCACAACTTCAAATAGATCAATATCGTCGGCTTCTCCAATTACTTTAGGTGAAATTGTGTTTTTAGAAAAGAAGAGATTTATCTCGTACTTAAGAAATGAGTCATTGGTATAATTAAAGAATGGTATTTCATTCAAGTTTTCGGGAAACTTCTTTTTAATTTTTAAATACCTTTTATGAGCAACAACAAAGGTTTTATTTACCCCAACTTGAAAGGCCTTCATTGAAGATGAAATAGCATCCTTATCATCTGTAAATAAAAGATCTATTGCACCCTGCTCTAAATCAGCAAGAAGTAAGTGACGCTCATTTTCCCTAATACTTACTGTAATACCTTCTTGACCAAATAATGGAGTGAGATTGTCATATAAAAAGTAATGAGACATAAAGTGAGTGACCCCTATTTCTAAAGACTTTTTTGGGATCTCAATACTATTTCTTAATCTGGAAGTAAGTTCATTAGAAAGATCAAAAATTGTCTCAGCGTACTTTAAGGCCAGGCGTCCCTCTTTACTAAGGCTTAAGCTACGACTCTTTCTTTCAAATAGCTTACAGTTAAAGTGCTCTTCTAATAATTTGATCTGGTCACTTATTGTCGGTTGCGAGACATGGAGTCTAAGTGCCGCTCCCTTTATAGAACCCTCCATTGCCACAATATAAAAATAAAAAAAATGGTTAAAATTTAATCGATCCATAAAGCACCTCAATTAGTTTTAAGCTAACTATATCACGAAATAAAACGATTATACCTAAATTTAAATTAGGACGATAATATGAAAAATGTCTTACCAATAGTGGTAATGTCTTAAAGTGAGTATGTATGAAACTTCAAATAAAGAGTGGAATTGTAACTTTTTTGCTACTTGCAAGCTTTTTAACCAATACAGCAATTGCAGACGATTCAGATATGTTAATGGCCTCTGATTCGACAGAGGAAGTTACTCCTTTAGTAGATGACGAAGAGGTATCTGTTGACGATAGTCAGACCTATGTTCCTCCAGCGGGGACAACGGCCACTGATACTGATAACGAAGAATACAGCCTAGAAGGCGAACCCTCAGACTCTGAGTAAGTTCAACTAATATCGAAGGTACCTTTCATGGGTACCTTCCTTTTTAAAAAGTTCTCATTTTTCTAAAACCAAATAATAAAAGCAAAGAAAGTAAACAGAAAGCTAGGACCTGAAACAAGTAATGGAATGTATACCCAATTGCTCTAAAGAGTTTTGAAAGGCTCTCTGAGTGATATATATCTAAGGCATATTGTGGAGCAAATTTATAATAGAGAAAAGTAATGACTTTCCCAAAGGATGTCTTCATAAGGAAATCGTCTCTAAAACTTCTTAATGTATTCAGGGTAAAGTGATTTGTCCCAAAGCCAGCACTAAAGAAAAAGCAGGCCTGTTTCTTTAACAATGCCTGGATACTCTCTGGTGTTTCTTCCAAATCGTTTGATAGTAATGAAGCAAAACCATACTTGTCAGTAAGGAAAACATTTACTTTATAGCACTGATCATTGGTCAATTCCTTCGTCTTTGCTTGCCCGGATGTCGTCCCATTTTCAATCAATTGGGCACTCGAGATATCAACCCCAAATGAACCGATGGTCCCACCACTTGTGTTAGAGCCAGTACAGGTTCTAAGTAAAGTATAGGCCCCTTCGAAATCTTCAAGGCCAAAACCTTGAAAATTAGCAACAAGCTGAGAGTCCCCTTTTTCAAGAGAATCTAGTGTCACGGTATTAGTATAAATTTTAGTACTAAATTTTAATTCATAAAATATACCTGACGTATTACTTGTTGGGTCTACAGATGTTGGAAAGTTCGCACTCTCATCTAAAAAGACATAGATAAAAGTATTCTTTTTAATTGAAGGATTTTGATCTTCCACTAAAGTGGTACATTCAAACTGCCCACTCCCACATACATCAGTTAAAGAAAATGCCATTTGCAGATTATCGAGATTCCCAGTAATCGTTGTTGAAGAAGAAGCGATGACACTATAGCTATCATCAGATGAGTTCTTAATGGCAATATGGGCCTTTTTACTACTTTCGCTATCGAGATCAATATCAAATGTAAAAACAAAAGTTCCACTCCCAGTTGTCGCGGAAGTCACTCTTGGCAAGTTCGATCTGGTTGAAGATTTATAGTAATTAGTGTTTGCTGTAGTCGTTGTCTGAAGTGGAACGTAAACTTTATGAGCAAAGTCCTCACTTAGTCCGCCATCAGTACTGGCATCCACAGTCAAACTAAAAGTATTGGTATTTACGATGGTTACAACAGGGTCAGTAGAGGTAGCATCCCTAATAATTGCGGCTGCAAACAAGGATGAACTACAAAGAAATGCCAAAATCAGTTTTAACATATTAATATTATCACTTTCTTCGACAAAGTCCGTCAAACTTTTTGTCTTTGTTTCCAACTCTTATTTATTGCGTTATATTTAGGCCATGAAACTAAAAAAAGCCCTTCCTATTCTATCCATTGCCTCGCTCTTTTTATCCACAGGATGCATTGACCCTTCCAAGGTAAAAGACAAAGAAAAAATAGTTAAGGTGATGGCAAAGAACATCTCTAAAAAGTTTAAATCTGTTCCTCAAATTACAATTGAAAAATTTAGACAGATTCCCAAAGAAGAAGTTGTCTTAGTAGACGTAAGACCAAAAGTTGAAAGAGAAGTTAGCATTATACCAAACGCCATCTCAGTTGAAGAATTTGAAAAAAATAGTCATCAATATAAAGAAAAGAAGGTTGTTGCCTACTGTACAATCGGTTTTAGAAGTAGTGAATGGATCAAACAACTCAATAAGAAAGGATTCAAAGGCTACAACCTCGAAGAAAGTATTCTTGGATGGGCCAACCGTCATTTAAAATTAGTTGATAACAAAGGTGAAACCAAAAGAGTTCACGTCTATGAGGAAGCATGGAACTTCCTTCCTCAAGGTTATGAAGGTGTTTATAGTGACTAAAGAATCTAAAAGCCTCATCAATGTAAATGGAGATATCGTCTCCCCTGAAAATGCAAAAGTAAGTATTTTCGACCGTGGTTTTCTCTACGGTGATTCAATATATGAAGTCACACACACATATAATAAAATTCCTTTTTTACTGGAGGAACATTTAAAAAGATTAGAAATCTCTGCTGCTGGGGTTTTTATGCCCCTTGAATTTGATCGACAGTTCTTAAGAAATGAAGTCAATCGAACATGCCAAGCACTAGGCCTACCTCGCCAATATGTAAGAATTATTATTACCCGCGGTGAAGGAGAAATTGGCCTAGACCCAGCACTTTCTAAAAAACAGAACTTCTTCATCATCACAAAAGAACTGCCAGCTTACCCTGATAGCTGGTACGAAAAAGGCTTAAGCGTTATTGTTGCTAAAGTCATAAGAAATCCTAAAAAGTCCATTGACCCCAACATCAAAAGTGGAAATTACCTCAATAACGTCATGGCCATGAGACAAGCAAAGGAAGCCGGTGCAGATGACGCTGTCATGCTTAATCACAAAGGTCAGGTTACAGAGTGTACCACCAGCAATATCTGGGTGGTTCAAGGTGACAAAATACTAACGCCACCAATACAAGCTGGACTCTTAGGAGGAATCACGAGAAAAACCCTTCTACAAATAGGCCAAAAAGCTGGCCTTCATATTCAGGAATCAAACCTTACTGCTGATAGCCTCCAGCAAGCAGATGAGTGCTTCCTTACCTCCTCTACCAAAGAGATTGTCCCTATTACTAAGATTGACGGCCAACCTATAGGAAGCGGTGTGCCAGGGACTATGACCAAAAAGCTCATGGCCATCTATAAAGACCACGTAAATCTTTTGATCTCTGCGCAAATTGGTTGACACATCCCCCTGAAATCAGCTAAAAATGCTCTTTCATGCGTCCATCAGAAAAATGAATTCAAGGCTTTAATCTGTGACGTAGTAGATAACCATAATGGCCATACGCTTTGAATTCGACAGTTAAAGGAGATCTGATCATGGCAAAAGCAACTACGGGTAAAGCTCGTTTTAAAGTACAGAGAGCCCTTGGAATTGAACTTCCAGGTCTAGGTAAAACTGGAGCTCTTGAAAGACGTCCTTATGGACCAGGTGTTCACGGTAACAAAAGAAAGAAAATTTCTGACTATGCCGTTCGTCTTAAGGAAAAACAAAAACTACTATTCCATTACGGTCTACGTGAAAAACAACTTGTTAAGTATGTGAAGCTTTCAAAAAGAGACATCACTTCTGGTAAGCCTTGGATGGAGATCTTAATCACTAACCTTGAGTCAAGACTTAACAATGTTATCTTTAGACTTAACTGGGCACCATCAGTACCTGCTGCTTCGCAAATGGTTTCTCATGGACAAATCCTAGTTAACGGTAAAAAAGTTGACCGTGCTTCATACGTAACGAAAGTTGGAGATGTTATTTCTCTTTCTGAGAAAGGTTATAACAATCAACTTTATAAGCAGTGTCTTGAAACTCCAAGACTTCCATCTGTACCTGCAAACTTCAAAGTAGAAGGAACAGATAAGAAAAAAGCTGAAATAATTGCTAACCCAATGCCAGAAGATATTCCTTTTGAGTATGATGGTCAGTTAGTTATTGAACATTACTGGAAAGTGAAGTAGCTCGAAACAAAATGCCTTAAGGCATTTTGTTACTTCGCAGAAGCAGGTAATAAACCACCTTCTGTAAAAAACGAGTTCGAGCTACTACAGCTCATTATATTTTTATATCGAAAAGGCTCCGAAAGGAGCCTTTTTTTTTATAATTTTTTTGAACTGGAGTTAGATAGTTTCTTCGTTTCGCATCCTGCTCACTCGAAATTGTTCAGCATCATTTTTTATAATATCAGTTTTCTGTGTTTAAATTTGATAAAGTACAAGGAAAACTGAGCGAATACGATGGAGCTTATAAATTTATAAGTGACTGAGTATGAGTCGATAGTTTGACAAAGTAATTTACAAATTTAAACCAGAAAAAAAGAGTCTGATAAATCTCCGACTTACCAGACCCTTCCCCACAACAACAGGAACACTTCCACACACACAACAGGATAAGAGACATATCCATATAAACTGGAAGTGTTACAACTTGATAATCGGTATTTATCCTGAAAAAAATTTCAAATCAACTGGACATGAAAAAATTACATGGAAGCAAGAATTAAGTTGTTCTTAGCAAAGTTGAGGAAAGATGTTGAAAAGGGTGATTATTTAAAAAGCGCAATTCACAATTTGAGTTAATTGATTTCATCCATTCTATTGAGGACTCGATTTTATTTAAATCCTCATCTCTGGGACATATATGAAGCACATCGATACTTTCCACCAATTTCTCGGAATCCTTCCAATCAGGCAGGTTCACGAAAGAATCATCTCCAATAATAAGCTCTTTCTTATTGGCCAAAACCTTTGGCAACCAATCAACCGTTGGGTTACGACGATCTAAAGCTAAGAAGCCTGGATAAACAATATGTTTAGTGCCAGATAAAACTCGACGAAGGTTTTTGAAATTTTGCCAAGGGCATTCACCATCATGACTCTCTTCAAGGTCTTCTTTCCAAGGGTTTTGGTCAGGACAGACAATGATAATGTCTCTTCCTGACTCATCTAAACAAGCTCGATGGCCATCATGCCAAGGATGAAAACTCCCCGGAAAGAATACTAGGCCTTCATAGTTTGAAAGATCTGGAACACCAAGTTCTTTAATATAGAGGCTTGATTTATTAAAAAGTTGGAACTGTACTCCAACCCAATGACAAAGAAATTTTGCTTGATCAATGGTTTCAGGAGATGACTCCCAAATATCAACGAAAGGTGAAGATTCACTAAACCTCACCTCTACACTCTTCCCATTAATTTGGTATTGAAAATTCATATCACTCATATCTTTTATAATCTTCCCACAAATATAAACAAATTGCTAACCAGATAAGCACAAAGGGAGCAAGTCTTTGAACATTCATAACTTCGCTATAAATAAATACTCCTATTAGAAACTGCAGGGTTGGAGCAATATATTGAAGCATACCAATAGTGCTTAACTTAGTTCTGGCCACGCCTAAATTAAAGAGCAGTAATGGAATAATCGTTACTGGCCCAGCTAATACTAAATAGAGTTTTATCTTTAATGTTGAGTCGATAAAAGCAATATTATTAGCTGTAAAAAGAAACCATCCAAGTAAGCATAATAAGACGATCAACATTTCAAAAAAGAGAGTAATAAGTGAATCTAGCTTTAAATACTTCTTAAGAGCACCATAGCTGCCAAAAGTAAAAAGTAATAAGAAACTTATCCATAGAGACTGTAAATCCCAAAAGTAAAATAATGTACAAATAGCAATCATCGTAAATAAGACAGCAATGATCTTCAGTCCTTTAATTTCTTCTTTAAAAAATATTCGGCCTATAAAAATATTGAAGATGGGATTAACAAAGTAGCCAAAACTTGCCTCAATGATATGATTGGTATTCACAGCATAAACGTAGGTGAACCAATTTAAACCAATAAGAACTGAGCTAAGTAGAATTAAGAAAAACTGCTTTTGTCTTCTCTTATCAGTAACAAAAAGAACGAGCTTATCCTTAAGGTTCTTATTAAAAAGAAATAAAGCCAGTATTGTTAGAACACCCCAAAAAACTCGGTGGAGTAATAATTCAAGTGAAGAGATATGTTGTACAAATTTCCAATAGAGAGGAACAATTCCCCAAAAGGTGAAAGAGAGTGCACCATAAAGAGAGCCTTTTAGCCTTTCATTCTGGTCATTCCCTATATCCATATTCTCATTTCCAAAGAAAAAATTAACTGCTAGAACTCTCAAATGAAGTTTGAATTCGAGTATGAAAATATACAATTTTTCTTAGAATTGGTAGAAAATAAGGGCTATTACCCTCATCCTATCACTAACCCAATGTCTGAAGAAGAACTTGACGGCTTTGATAGCGGAGAATATGGCTTCTTTGACCTCTTTATTATTAGTGAAAAAAATGGTGAGAAACTGTCCCACTATAAGCCAGCCTTGGCCTTAAGTTTTGACCCTGAAGACATGCAGGTTGAACTTGAAGAGATTCTCTTTGAAGAAAACTTGCTAGAACCAGTTATAAACCACTGGAATTACGAGGAAAGTGACCTTGGCCCTAAGTGGAAGAAGTCTGAATAAATTTCAATAAGCTTTCTTTTTTAATACAGTATGGCATATTGCGTATATGAAAAAAATTATCTCTACTCTCGTTATTGCTTCTACTATCGTTCTTCCAGTGTTTGGCCAAGAATATTTTCAATTTGAAAAAAGAGAAAATTCTCTGGAAAACAAATATGAAAGCACATATAAGCAGCATGATCATATACAGAACTATCAACTTGCATCAATAGTTGATTTTACTCATGACTCTAGTGATCTTATTTCAGAATATATCGACTACCTTCTTGAAAGGTTCGAGGACAAGAATAAAATTATCCTTCCTTATGAGATCGTTATTTATGAAGATATCTTAGAAACATATCTGAAGGCCGTGGATTTAATCAATATTCAAATTAAGAGCACTCAAGATAAAAAACGTCAGCTAGCACTACAGGTTCTTAAAGTTGAAACCTTTAGACCTTTATATGAGTCAATTAATTTCAACAAACAAATTCGTCGTATTACAAATGATTTTATCAACTCACCAAAGTCTCAAATTAAAAACATGAGAACGACTCAAGATGAAGTCATTAATAAAAACTTTATCTCAGCCCTTGAAGAAAGTATTTTAAATAATATTTCAAATGAAAAGAATGAAAATCTATATGATGATTTTTTAGTAACTTCTAAGATTTATAAAAATGTTTCAAGTGGTGAGTCAATAAAAGGACTTGCAAAGAAGAAGATCTTTTGGAAGAAATTCTCTGATAAATCATCTGGGGTCCTTACTTCTATTACAAGTTCACTCTCAAGAGGTTTTGGAGCATTGGTTGGGAATATTGCATGGAGAGATGGACACTTAAAAGATAATCAGAAGCTTCGTCAAGAGCTATACTCAGAGCTCAAGCCATTTGATATTTTACTCGAAAAGAAAAAGTACAAACTTACTGACTATACGATCCCAGGATATTGGGGCCATGCAGGAGTTTATGTAGGAACTAAAGAGCAGCTTATAAGTGAAGGTTTATGGGAAAATAAAGAGCTCAAACCATTTCATAAAATCATTGAGTCAGGTAAAACAATCTTTCAAGTCAGAAGATCTGGGCTTGTTTGGAACTCAATTGAAGAGTTTATTGACTTAGATGAAATGGGTATCATCAGAATAAAGAATTTTAATAAAGAAAAGATAAACAAAGAAGTCTTACTCGAAAAATTAATGGAGCAAGCTGGTAAAAGCTATGATTATAGTTTTAACACTTACACCACAAGTAAGATTACTTGCACTGAGATCGTTGCTTTTTCATACGGAAGAATCAATTGGCCAACAGAGTCCCTACTCGGTCGTAAAACATTTACACCAAATCATTTAACGTCTTTATTATTTTACAAAGATTCACCAATAGAACTTATTAAATACGTTGGATCCAGTAAAGATGGTAAGAGACTAGACCTGAACCTTCAAGACCTTGGTAAAACAGTTAACTATGTCCAAAATGAAAACGTTGCAGGCTCTTACTTATTAAAAGGTGAAAAATGTAAGCGAGAATTAGTAAGTAGAAGACGTGGAGAGAGAAAGTATAGATACTCTTGTGTTGATACTTATACAGAGACAAGTTATTCGAGAGAATAGTTAAAGCCTAGCTAAAGCTTAATGAGAAAGTGACAGGACCATCATTAATAAGACTGACCTCCATTGAAGCACCAAAAACCCCCTTCTCTACTTTTACCTGTTCTTCAAGAAGTTTGCAGAAGCTATTAAATAGGGTTTGTGCTCTTTCAGGTGGCATACTTAAATCAAAACTAGGACGGTTTCCTTTTGCTCCATCCCAAGAGAGCGTAAATTGACTAATGGCCAAAACATCAGCATTTACCTGATTTAAATTTAAGTTCATTTTATTATTTTCATCATTAAAAATTCTCAAAGCTAGAATTTTATTAGCGGCTTTTTTAACGATATTCTCATCATCAGTTTTTTCAATGCAGACAAGAAGGTTAACTCCTTGGCCAATTTCTCCAACGATACTCCCTTCAACAATGACTTTTGATTCTTTTACTCTTTGAAGAACTACTTTCATTTTCTCTTTTTCCCAAAAGGACTTTCAAAGTTTGCACCAAACTCTTCTTTTTGTTCTTTCAGTTTTTCTTGCCACTCTAATATCTGAGTATTAAGGGCCTCAATTTTAATATTAATTTCTTCTTCATTTACTTGATGAATTGATTTATCTAACTCTCCAGCAAATAGCACCAACTTATCTCTTTGAGTACAGAGGTTAAAGAGTTCATTTAACTCATTCTTTTTATTTTCATTTATTAATGAACTTTTCTTTAAACTTTTGATGTGAGATTCAATTTCTTTAATTTTCCTTAAAGAAGCGAGCACCTCGTTTTCAATGACTTCATTTTCTTTATCCAGATGAGATATTTTCTCATTAATATCATTTAGACTTTTAACATTGTTACTTAAGAGAAATTTATCAATACTTTTTAATTCTCCAAGTGTTCTATCATATTCTTTTTTTGTTTTATCTTTATCATTCTTTTGATTGCTTAAATTTTCTTTTTCAGAAGCTAGTTTTTCTAGTACTTTTTTTGCCTTTCGAAGTCCGGCCAAACCTTCCGTCTTATTTTGTCCTTCTAGTAATAGTTGATCCAGTTGGTGCTCTGATGTCACCTGATCAACACTTTGCTCCTCCATACCACTTTCTTTTAAGGTAATACTTCCCGTTACATCAGGCAGACTTATTTCTCCTGCATCTACAGGTATACTATTGAGAAAGAGATTTTCTTTGCCTACTCTAATAATATCCTCACTATCAATTTGAATAAATTTATTAGATTCAACTTTAACTCCATTAATGAAGGTTCCGTTATGAGACTCAAGATCCTTTAAATAGACAAAGCCATTCTTCAAGCGAATCATAAAGTGTTTAGAACTGACTAAATTATCATCAAGAGTTAGATCGACCTCTTGGGAACGCCCACAAATGAGAGAATCTGTGAGCTCAAACTTTTGCTTTATTGAAAGTATGTATAAAAAATTACCACTCAAAATCAATTCCTTGCTACTTTTAACTATTATAAAGTTGTAAGTCTTTAATATACTAGTATTATACATAAGTTCCCGTAATTATGTCTTTTTTTATGTTTTTTAGGTACAATAATATGGGCCATCCATTTGATTTATTTAGGAGAATCAATGTTTGATAAATATCCAACACAAAGCGAAGCGTATGAATACTTTACAAGTAAGTCTGATCAAGGTCTTTACGCACTTTCAAGTATCGAAGGTTCAAACTCAAAGAAAAGTGTGCTTATAACTGGTGGCATTCATGGTAATGAAAACTGTGGTCCAGCTTCAATGGCATTTCTTGCCAAACATTTAGAATCTAAAAAGCACTTACTCCAAGGAACAGTTCACTTCTTACTTGGTAACCCTGAAGCATATGGAGCAAATAGAAGGTTCATAGACAAAGATCTAAACCGATCCTTCCTATCTAATTATACTGAGAATTATGAATCCGATAGGGCCAAGGAGATAGAAAAGTTTTTATCTAATCATTCATCAATTCAAGCAGTTTTAGATCTCCATTCTGTATCTGTCGGAGATACTCAAATGATGATCTATAAATTGAAAGATAAAGAAATTGCTCAAAAAATTTCTCCTCTCTCCACTCACCTTTTGTATGGTGATCATAACTTAAATGGCTTATTTCTTAAGGCTTGTGACAGATACCTAAATTGTTTCACGTGTGCTGTTGAGTGTGGAAATCATACTGCAAGAGAGTCTCATGTCAGGGCCTTATTCCATAGTTGTAGTTTTTTAAAAGAGTTTGAAATCTTTGATGATAGTGATTTATTAGATCTTTTCAGAGTAGAGGTTGAGAGCTCTCCGATCATTACTCGTTATGAAATTTTGAAAACAATCACACCCTCAACGAACTTTAGCTATATTCTTCCTAAAGTCGAAAGTGAGGTTAAAATCTCAAAAGGTATGATTTATGCAAGGTCAGATGATGGAGACCATCAGGCTTCGGAAGAATGTTATCTTATGTTACCATCATCTAAATTAACACCAGACCTAGCTGAATATGGTTTTCTATGCTCAAGAGAAGTTATTCCGCGCAAGATAAGTAGTAACTAACTAGTAAGATAGTTTTAACTCAATTCCCATTACATTTTTAGTGTAATCGTAAGAGACTGAATCAGAGCTTGCAGTTGTTCGATCGTAATATAAACTTCCTTTTATATTATTTGAAAATCTTTTATCATATCTCATACCTAAAATTATTGTTTGATCTATATCACGGCTAGAATCGTTGTAATTGTCTATTAGGTTTAAGGTTGTATTGAGCCCTAAATCACCTACCCAAAATAAGTTAGGAAGGAGGTAGTCTAAACGAAATAAATAGCTTTTATTATTTAGTGTTGTATTTTCAGATTTACTATCATCAAAAACAAATAATCCAATTAACACATTACTACTATCCGTAATCCATAATTGATCCATTTGAAAGGTGGTTACGTCAGTATTTTGCGAAGACGAGAAGTTCGTAATTTCCTTAAACTTTAATTTGAAAGTTGTTGCTCCTCTTTTAAAAATCCTCGTTTTCTCTCCAATTGTTAAAGATTTTGCACGACTATAGAAATTTCTTTCTCTTTCTTGATTCTTATCTCTCGCCGTATAATTCCAATCAATATCCAAGAGGAAGCTAGAGCGCTTTTTAAATAGAGTATGTTCCCAAGAGTTAGCTATGCCAGTAGAGATTGAATAACTGTTGTTAGTGTAGACACTCGCGTTTTCATCATTTTGATAATCAACATAACTGAGCTTTAACTCAGGTGTTGAAATAAAGCGCTGCTTGTAAACAAAACGATAGTCCATGTCCAAATTAGTTTTTATAATTGCTGAACTATTATCTGAAGCTGTCGTAGTTGACTGATCATTGGCCAACGTCACATTATCATCATTTTCAAAAACGATGGAACCTTTGACGTTATAGCCTTTTTTCCCAAGCCTTCTTCCATTAACCATTTGTAGAGGATGTATATTAAACTTATACATCACCTCATCCATCCTTTGCTCTATTTCTCCTGCTAATTCTGATTGAGGCAAGATATCAATTCCCTTCTTCCACAGTGGAAGAACATAGTTTTGAGTATAATCAAGAATGTCAAACTTGTTTTGTATGAGGCCATAAATAAGCTCTCCTACTTGAAAGTAAGCAATTTGTTTTATATCTGGATCTGCATTCTTATCTTTTAAGATTCTTAAGTAATTCTTCTTTGTCGATTTAGGGTTATTTAAAATATCAGAAATATTTGCGAGGTAGTACAAACTATATGGTTTTTTGTAACCTGTATTATAACTTAAACGAAAAGCTTTTTTTGCTTTATCAAGTTCATTAATTGCATAAAGACATTGACCATACTCAAAGAACAAACTCTCATTTCTATTACCGAGTTTAATGGCCTTCTTAAAGTATGGAATCGCCTTATCAAAAAGTTGTAAATTTTTATAGGATAGAGCAATCCATAGATTTCTATCCTTTTCAAACTCTTTTGTAGCACTAATTCCTTCAAGGTTTTCTATGGCCAGCATATACTTTCCTTGATTATAAAACTTATAAAAGTCCTTCATCCTATCTTGAGCATGTATATTTATGAAAAATAAAAGAAGAAACAAACATAAGGTTTTTTTCTTTATTGGCATGAAGCTTCCTTGCTAAAAACAATATGTTATTATTTTAGCAAGTTATTTACTCAATTGAAATCCGTAATTGAAGACGACTTTTTTGTTGGAAAATATTTGTCTGTTCAAGGTCATTATACTTCTCATGAACTTCGTTCATATACTCATTACCTAGTTCTTCCATTTTAATCATTTCGGCCTCCGTTAACGGAAGTCCTGTCCCAGTACCGCCGGAACCGTCTGTCCCTGCAACTCCATCAATAGAAGCTGGAAAGCGAGAGTTCGTCATTTCCACAATATTACCGTCAGAATCCACTGTTTTCCCCTCCGCAACGACAAATTCACCACTGCCCATATCAAATGTCCCATCTTGAGCACCCATCACATAGACTCCTGAATTAGGATCATAGTAACTTTTCTCAGATGGATTAATATAGAGGCCAGAGGCCATATCAACAACACCACCGGGTCTCAAGCCCATCTGCTCTGCTGTAACTTGCGACTCATTTCCACTTCCAAATGATGCGTAAGCTTCTTTCTTTTGGGCCATTTCAATATTTGCTTGTTTAACAATAGAGCTAGAGACTTTATCACCAAGTACCTTGCCCATTTCACTTTTCATATCGACTTTCTGACTCCCTAAAAGTTTAGGGTCCATTCCTTTTGGAACTACACTTCTTACAACTTTCGACTTAGTTGTGCTCTTACCTTTTTTATTTTTATCCTGCTGCATCACAGACTCTTCATTTCCTTTTAACACCTCTAATTGTGTAGGAGAGATCTTTACTGGAGGAGATACTCTTTCACTGCTAGGTTTTGTACCTGAGAATTCCCCTTCTCTCACAATAACAGCTCTATCACTGGATAAAATCTCATCGAGGCGACCTTGAGAATTATTACGAATCGCATTTTCAATTTTTGCCATGGCCACAGCACCCTCGAATGTTAAGAGCGAAGTTGTATTCATTTTATCATTATAGATAACTTGAAGTTCAGTACCACGCACACCCATCGCTGCGTTCTTAGTTTTAATAAATAGTTTGGATTTTTTCTTGTTGATGTCCATATAGTTCTTTGAAACTTTTGCTCGAACCTTACCTTTAATTAAATTAATTATTCCTGCTTCGTCTTTTTCAAAAGTTTTAATACTCATCTCTGATTCTGGACCAAGATTCATTTGTGACTTATCTACAAACAGAAATTTTACAAATGATTTCTTAGATGTCCTAACCGTTGTTCCTTGTTTTACCCAATCACCTTTCTTAAGCTTTTTCTTTATCCCTTTAAGTTCAGAAGTAACACTCCCACGAATGATCACAACCTTAGCTACATTATTTGCAAAGCAAATATTGGCCAATGTAATCAGAATGAATGTTAAAAGTATTTTCAATTAAACTTCCCAGCTTATGGATATCACTATACTTTTCGGTTTATTCTATTTAATTTTAAGACCCCTATGAAATATAACCTAAGTCATAGTAATTACGGCAAGTTAGCTATCAACATGGCAACTAGTTTGCCTTAGATAATGGCCAAATAGACTCTTTGAGCTAATAATCTAGAAATATGAAGCCCCACTACGACATAAGTATAGTATTCCCAACCCTAGAAGAGAGTCAGAATCCTTTCTTTCTAGAATCGCTAAATGCGCTCAAAGAATATAGGAAGGAAGGCAATATAAAAGTTGAAGTCATAGTAAGTGACGGTGGAAATCAACTACAAAAAATTATTGAAAGTGATTACCCGTTTATTAAATATATAGCCTCTCATTCCAGCTCAAGGTCGTTACGATTAAAAGATGGTTTTATCAACTCTCATTCAAACTTAATCATACTTCACCATCCCAGAAGTAAAATTGATTTGAAGGCCCTAGAGTTTCTTTTAAATAATGAGAATAAAATTACTTGGGGTGGGCTCACCCATACCTTTGATTGGTCCAAACCACTTTTGAAGTTTACCTCTTGGTATTCTAATCATGTGAGATTAAAATTAAGAGGCATTATTTATCTAGACCATTGTTTTATCATCAATAGAAGTAAGTTATCTGACGAAAATATTTTTCCAAAAGATGAAATTTTTGAAGATACTATTATTAGTCAAAACCTATTAAAGCAACTAAATCTTCCTGAGCTATTTCCCTTTCTTTCCACAACTTCAAGTGTAAGGTTTAAAAGGAATGGCCTCTATAGACAAATCCTTTTAAATCAAATTTTAAAGGTTTTATTTTTATTAGGCCTCTCAGATAAACGAATGAATAAACTTTACGAAAAAGGCCTAGAGCTAAATTCTAAATTTAGTAATAACTAATTGTTTTTGGTTCTGGAACAAACATCCAACACGCCAAATAGATTAGAAACATCAATCCAAAAGAAAGTAAAAATCCTGAAAAGAAAAGTACTCTCACTAGACCTAAGTCCCAATTATTTTTCCATGCAAGCTTATGACAAACACCAAGAATTTTTGGCCTATTATAATCCTCATACTCTTCTCTTATAGGAAGTAACCATACAAGTATGAAATAAAAAATAATGCCTGAACCAAAAAGAAATAATGACAAGAACCATGCAACTCTAAAAACATTTGCTGGAATTCCCGTGCCTTCACTTAAGCCTTCAAATACACCAAAGAGCCAGCCCTTTGTTGAACGTGCCCAAACAGGGTCGCTTTTAAGGAATCGGCCATTTCTCTTTTCTAAAACCACATCTTCTTTCATTTATACATCTCCATTGACATTTATATATATAAGTATATACTCATATATACATAATGTAAACAGGATGTATCAATGCAAAATCAGGAACTTAAAAGAATTAGTCTGCTTCTTAGAGAGGATCAATACAAAGAACTCAATAAAAAGAATATTAACCTCAGTGGGCTGATACGGGACTTATTAGACGACCACTTAAGTGAAAGTAAGGTTACTCTGGCCGTATCCGATGAAACTGCAGAGCTTTATAACACGATCATCAGCGACACTGGTTCTAGTGATTCACAATTAGAAAAACACTTTCGAAAAAGCTTAAAAGACTTATTGAATGAAAAAATCAAATACATGCAAGATCTATCAACAAAAATTAACTAAAAAAATGGAATGGTTCAACAGTAAGAGCAAGAGCACTTACCTTTATAGTTTCTCTCTTCCCCTTTTTTTTGATACATTTTTATGATGAAAATTGTTTTTCAACATAATGATATTTTACCTGTTAAAAAATATGGCGGAATCGAAAGAATGATTTTTTGGCATATGAAAGAACTGGTACGCCAAGGTCACGAGGCCATTTTAATCGGCCACCCTTTATCAGATGTCGAAAAATATGGAATCAAACTTATTCCTCAAGCTTCAGCTGAGTGGTGGAAACAAATCCCTGCTGGGACTGACGGAATTCAACTCTTTTATAACTTTACCCCTCCAACCGATATTCCAATTATTCATAATATTGGTGGCAACGGTAAGCATGGTGAGAAATTTCACATCAACACTGTTTTTGTTTCAAGAAAACATGCACAAAATCACAACTCAAGCTCTTATGTTTATAATGCAATTGATATCAATGAATATCCTTTTGAGCCTAAAGAAAATAAAAACTGGAATGACTTTTTGTTTTTGGCCAAAGCAAGCTGGAAAGTTAAAAACCTAAAAGACTGTGTTCTCTCTTGTAAAGAGGCCAAAAAAAATCTACATGTTTGTGGTGGTCGAAATTTTTGGCCAAATAAGTATATTAAGAATCATGGCATGATTGGAGGAGAAGAAAAGCTGCAAATAATGAAGTCCTGTGATGCTTTTCTCTTTCCTGTAAGGTGGCAGGAGCCATTCGGGCTTGCAGTAATTGAAGCAATGTCTCAAGGTCTTCCTGCATTTACTTCCTCATACGGAAGTTTACCTGAGTTAATTAGCAATGAGCGACTTGGAAAAGTATTAAGTAATTCATCAGAATTAGTCGAAATCCTTAGAGAGAAACCTCTCGATTATGACCCAGAGTATATAAGAAATCATATTGTCGAAAACTTTCATATTGATAAGTTTACGTCAAGCTACGTCGAGCTCTTCAAAAAAGTTGCTGCAGGTGAAACTCTCAATCAAACAAGGCCTGAATGGTCACTTTCCAAAGAAGCTCAACAGCTACTACCCTTTTAGCATTTCCTTAATAAAAGCCTGACGATTCTAACTCAAAAAAAATATAATAAATTAAACTTTAAATGACATTTCATTGCACATCTACTCAAAATAACTAGAATTAAAGAAACAATTCAAGGAAGAATTATGAAGTTTTATTCAATAGCAATATTGTGGCTAATCACAATTAATATCACAGCGCAGGAATTTGAGGTTAGACCATACCCTCTAATTAATGAAAAATCTGAGATCCTTATCAACTTTAAATTAAAAGAAGACTCTGTTCTAAAAGTATCAAATTCCAATAAACAGTTTTTTGATCACCTCTCTGAATATAAGAAATACCAAAAGAATGAACTTCATAAAATAAATTTAGGTAGCCTTAAATGCAACTATCCAAAGAGTATTGAGATTACAGAACAAATCTCTCAACAAATTATTTATCAAGCAACTCTTCCTGAAGCTCTATGTAAAAAAGAAACAAACAATTTAAATCAAAAAAAATCAGACAAATATTCTTTTGGCTTTATGAGCGATACTCAAGAGTTCAAAGATAGGCATAGCTCAATTTCAAATATTATTAGAAAAGTCCAAAAGAAGAATGACTTAGACTTTATTCTTAATGCTGGAGATGTTGTCCAAGAAGGCGATGTTGAGCAGCAATGGATTGACTTCTTTGATGTGAGTACCTCATACCTCTATGATACTCCTATCATTGCGGCACTAGGTAATCACGATTACAGAGGCTCAAAAGGATTAAAAGTTCCTGAACTATTTAAAAAATACTTAAGGTGGGAGAAGAGTGATCGTTATGGAAATATGTCACTTAATCTAGATTCATTAAAAATTGTTGTCTTAAACTCTAACTTTTTTAGAATGAAGAAAGAGCAAGAAAAGTCTATTTTGATTTGGCTTTCTTATCAACTTCGCTCAGCTTACAAGGAAAAAAAGCCAGTCATTCTTGTGACTCACTTCCCTTTTTACAGCAGCTCTATCAATCGTTTTACAAGTATGGCGGTTCAAAAATTAAGAAGCAAAGTTGTTCCACTTATTGAAAAATATAAAGTGAAAGTAGTCTTCAGCGGTCATACTCATATGTACGAAAGAAGTATAAAAAATGGCGTAAATTATATTGTAGCAGGACCTGCTGGCGGTCGAATTAACTCTCCCACATGGAAGAATAAATATTCTGTATATTTGAACCAAGATATTCTGACCTTCTCACATATTACCGTCGAAAATAATCGCTTTTATATGGAAACATATAGTGAAAAGAATAAAGTTGTAGATCAAATCAGTATTGATCTACTCTAAAAGCTTAAGCAGCGAAGAGTTCGCTGTTTTCTACTTTTTCCTTTAACTTCTTTACTCCGTGACCATGTAACTGAGAAACTCGACTTTCAGTTAACCTTAGTTCTTGGGAAATTTCTTTCATTGTTTTGTTATCATAATAATACATCCATAGAAGCTTGCCTTCCCTTTCAGGAAGAGTATGAACTGTACTTTCAACAAATGTTCTTAGATTTTTCTCTTGAATAAGTTCACTTGGGTTTGCCCCCATACTCATATCTTTAAGCTCTAATTTATTTGAACAATTATTAGCATCATCAATACTTACCACCTTTACGTTGACAACATTATTTTCAAGTCGAAAGTAGCTCTTGATATCAATTCCCAGTTCTGATGACATTTCTTTTGCCGTGGCCTTGCGCCCTAGCTTTTCACTTAATTCCTTTTGTGTCTTTTCAAGAGACTTCATCTTGTCTCTTATATTTCTAGATGCCCAATCTTGAGATCTAAGATCATCTATAATCTGTCCTCTAATTCGATATTCTGCATAGGTCTTAAACCTAACACCTTTTGATGAATCAAACTTATCGATCGCATCCATTAAGCCGATCACACCACAAGAAACGAGATCGTCTAACTCAAAACTAGCAGGAAGAGTTTTAATTATTTTTTTGGCAATGATTTCAACGATTGGCATATAGCTAATGATAAACTCATCTCTCTTCTTCCCTTTCTTAGCAACTGGTTTAAATTGAATTATCTTTGCACTCATTTGCTTTCCTCTGCTAGTTGTTGATAAATTGATTATGCACCGAAGCCCTCTAAATCTTATAGACATTACCTATTTCTAAAGAGTTATAAGCATTTTTTTCGAATTTTGTGCCCAAACTTATGGGCAGTTTTTTGGCACATTACTTGATCTATGCAACAATACAATCATGTTTCAAGAACTTACAAAGCAAGGCTCACTAAGCTTCTTTTTAAATAAAGACATGGACCCTGATCAAAAGATTGAAGAAGTAACCCTTTTGAAGGACGGGACTAAGGTTAATCACCTCTACCCTGGTATCTTTATTATCAATCCGCCTCTTGAAAGTGATGAATCAATAGCTATCAGCTGTGGAATTCATGGAAATGAAACTGCACCAATAGAGATAACCACAACTTTCTTAGATGATATTTTAAATAACAAAGTCGAAGCAAAAGTTAACCTACTTATTATTATTGGGAACCTATACTCAATGAAGCTTCAAAAAAGAGAAGTCTATTTTAATTTAAATAGAATGTTCTCTGAAACTCATAAGCAACATTCTCAAAATGAATGGGAAACAAAAAGGGCCATGACAATTGAAAGCGCCTTTCATGCATTCTTTGCTCATTCAAATCATGAGAAATGGCACTTTGACCTCCACACAGCGATTCGAAAAAGTAAAATTAAAAGGTTTGCAGTAGCACCTGTAAAGACAGAGCAATACTCTACTGATGAGCTTAATGTATTAAAGAATTTTGGAATTGAAGCGATTGTCTATATGCAATCCAAGGCCACGACTCTTAGTTACTATACTCACTCTTACTTTAATTCTAATAGTTTTACTTTAGAGTTAGGAAAGGTTGAGCCATTTGGTGAAAATATACTTTCTGAATTCCATAAAGCGAAAAATGCTATCTATCAAGTTGCCACAAGGGGTATAGAGTCACTCAAAAGCTCGACAGAAGATATTAAAGAGTTTCTTGTCAAAAAAGAGCTCATAAAGGATTCACAAAACTACACTCTTAATTTTCCTGATGACTTTCCAAACTTCTCAAAGTTTGAAAGAAATTTTCAAGTTTATACCTCTGATAATAGTGAATATCGTACCACTGAAGATGAGTTCATTGCCTTTCCAAATCAGAATGTTCCGATTGGGCAACGAACAGCTCTTATTCTTATTAACAAAAGTTAATTATATTTTTGGGAAGCAGACTTTAGACTTCTTAGTAGGCACTAAGTACATGATGACGGCCTTCTTACTTTTTTTAATCTCTAGTTTTACACAAGGATCAGGACTTTTATGAAAGTCTTTATAAAAACTGTGATTCTTAAAGCTCTTCTTATCTAAGTGATAAACATCACAAATCTTACGATTAGGAAGGCAAGTGACTTTCATTTTTGCAAATCGGCTTGCCTCTAAATCTGGACAAAACATTGTAACGACTTGAGACCATAATCCTAAAGATCGATTATCTTTGAAAGTTGTTTCTATTGTTTTACGTGAGGGCAGAACTTTAAATTGATAATTCTTTGTTTTACCACTAAGCCCCATTTTCGAGGAGTTGCTTACTTGAATTTTACACTTTTTATCAAGACACTTTTTCTTCAACGCTCTATTAAAACTGTCTTCATCAAAGTTCTCGCATTGACTCTTCCAGATCAGGCTTCCTTCCCCATATGAATTAAAAGAAAGAATAAAAAATAAAATGATTAACTTCATAGAAACCTCACAGGGACTATTATAACCTAATAGCCCAAATCAGTATAATGGCTTAAGCTTAAACCAGGTTTAGAAAAAAACTCTGCTAAAATTTCTCTTTTTTCAGCAAAATTATTTCCTCTGTACAGCCTCTTATCAAGGGCATGGCCAAAATTTAACCAAGGATGACTTACCCTCAAGTGAAAGTTAAATCTTCTCATGGCATCTTTTTCATTAAAATACGTTTCTAGTATCTCGGTGAGTGTAATGAGAGACTTGCCGTATTCATAAGCTTCCTCTTCTTGTCCTTGTGGAGCATTCCCTGAACGTCCTTCTGGCGCTGGAAAGCCTAGCTTTTCCCCTATTTGCCACATTATCCATGGACGAGCTGTGAGGGCCCTTCCAATCATAACGCCGTCACACTTTGTTTCCTCTATCATTCTCAAAGCATCACTGAAAACCTGAACATCACCATTACCAATGATGGGAATATTTACCTCTTCTCGCAATAAACGAATTTGTTCCCAATCAGCTTTTCCTCTTCTCTTCATTTGTGCAGTTCTAGGATGAAGGCAAACCCACGATGCTCCAGCAGAAGCTAAACCTTGAACAAACTTAAGTAAGAATTCAAAATCATTTTGATGACCACTTCTCAGCTTAACTGATACTGGTAAGTCCGATGCATCTTTTGTCATGGCCACAACTTCAGCGGCATAGCTCGCATCTCCCATCAACGACACACCATAATTATGCTTTAAGGCCTTCTTTACTGGACAGCCCATATTGATATCGATTCCGCTAGCTCCCCACTCCTTAAGCTTTGTAACTGATGGACTAATAAAACGCTCTTCATTACCTAAAATTTGAGGGATTAAAAATTCTTCACTTTCACAGCGAAATGTTTCAGGAGTTTCCCCTACAGACTGAGAAGGAAGTCTTCTGGAATTCAGCATCTCTGTTGGCCATAATGTTTTTGCATCTTTAGGTGTATACGATTTGACGAGTAAACGTAGACCAATATGAGAAAGACCAACCATTGGAGCTAACATGATAGGAAAATTAATTTGCCCATTCAGAATTGAGCGAAAGTGATCCATATCTTATTTTTTAAGCTTTACAGATTTTATAACAATATTCTCAGTAGGAAGATTCGCAAAAGGTCCATTACTCTTAGTTGCTGCTTTTTTTATTTGATTAACAACAGACATTCCTTTAATCACTCTACCAAATACAGCATAGCCATAAGATGAAGAGTCCGTACCTCTATGATTAAGAAAGCTATTATCAGCAACGTTAATAAAGAATTGAGCAGTTGCACTATTCACATTGCTAGTTCTTGCCATTGCAATTGTTCCAACAGTATTTTGAATTTTATTAGTTGCTTCGTTCTTTATAGGTTCATTTGTTTTTTTCTTAACAAGATTTGTTGTGTAACCACCACCTTGAATCATAAAGTTATCAATAACTCGATGAAAAATTGTTCCGTTGTAGAAGTTACTCTTCACGTACTTAAGAAAATTTTTCACAGTGATAGGAGCTTTTTCTTTATATAACTCTATTTCGATGGTTCCTTTATTAGTAGACATTTCTACTACAGGGTTTCCTTTCGAAAAGGTCAATTGCGAAAAAAGAAGTAAGAATGAAATAGCGATAAAGTTTTTATTCATATATCCTCCACCGCTATTTTATCTAACAGAAGCTAGAATTGAAAGCTTCTTATTTAAGATTAATATCCAAACCTAGGGAAACCTTGTCATGGATCATTTTATCACCTAGATCTGTGAAGAATTTACCTGAACCATACTTAACGTTGTAGTCAGTTCTATCAAAAACAAGGTCTCCACTAAACGAATTACCTTTTCTTTTAAGAGTAACTGTTTGCTTCTTAGAAATATCCTTAATTTTCAGATTTCCTTCTACTTTATAAGTATTCTTTCCCGTTTTATTGGCCTTAGTAATTGAAAATGAAGCTGTTTTAAACTCTCCAACTTTAAAAAAATCACCACTATTTAAATGACCAACTAATTTCTGGGCCCACTCACCTTGAAGGTCGAGAACTTTGATAGTTGTCATATCAACAACAATATTTCCAGACTTGATCTTATCACCATCAAGAACAACTTCTCCTGATTTAAGTTTCACTGTCCCGTTATGCTTACCTGTAACTTTTTTACCAAGCCAATCGATCTTTGATGATTTTACATCAACCTTCATCGTACTAACTTTTCCGCTTGCTTGTGTACTTGCCACTCCAACAAGTAAAAATAAAATTGATGCAAATATTGTATTTTTCATAAAAGCCTCCTCGCTTATATTGTTATTCGTTTCTGGGAAGATTCTCGCTGATTTAACAATAATCTAAAAGTATTATTTATTAATCAGTACGATAAGTTAAAGTTATAAAGTCACGAGATATTAAACACTTAAGTTGTTAATCTTAGACAAACATGTGAAAATAACTCTATGTCTAACAATATTTTAAATAGGGACTACCTGCTCTCGAATACATTTCTCATTTTGGGAGTCTGTGCCCTTTATTTAAACTCTATTCCCATAACAACCGCAGATAGTGCAATCTGGCTTAAGTTAGGCGATCTCTTTTGGCAAAACTTAGTAGTAGTAACTCAAGACCCTTTCTCTTTTTTGAAGACCAAGGAAATGATTTATCCTTCTTGGGGGGCTGGGGCCATCTATTCAGTATTAAATTCCATTGGCGGAATTAAGTTTGTAGACTTTTTTCATAAGTTCTATCACTTAGTTTTTATTTTTCTTTCAATTCTTTTCAACAAGACCTACTTTTCAAATAAATTAAATCTTTCAAAGATGATCTTCTTATTTCTATCTATCTACTTAGGAACGTTCTTCATTAATCGTCCCGCACAACTTGTCACCATTCCTTTTCTATTAACCATTTTTATCTTTTTTAGTGAAAAAAAGACTCATCCAATCTTAAAAATCTTTTATACACTTATTATTGGTGCCTTTTGGATTAATATACATGGATCAGGAATACTCTTTCCTCTCTTTGTTGGACTTTCTTTTCTTATTTCTTTTTGGAAAAGAAAAGCAATTTGTCCCATAAGTCTTTTAACCCTACTTATCTCCATATCGATACTTTTTCTAACACCTTTTGGGACAGATCTATTTCCCTATATCTTGGAAACTTCAATTGTAAGCAAAGCAAGAGGAATCACGGAGTGGGATCCGATTTTTTCAAGATACTACCTTGAGCAAACTATCGGTTACTTTTTACTTCTCGCCTATTCCATTTATGAATTCTCACAATCAAGAATAAAGCAAAACTATCTTCCTCCCTTCATTGCCATGAATGTACTGGCACTTTCTGGAATCAGGCACTCTGCTCTTCCGGCTTGGATGGCACCAATCGCAGTAAAAGAAAATCCTTTAACTAAAGAACAAACCAAAAGAAATCCAACCAAAGGCTTTCAAGTTTTTACAGTTATCCTTCTTTTTTTTGGACTCTTAACCTTTTTTCCATTTATTCAAAGAATCATCTCACCATCTCAATTTATGGAATTTAATAAATACAGCCCTGTTGAAATGGTAAAGCTTATAGACAATGAAGAGAATATCTTTAATGAGTTTGAGTTTGGTAGCTACCTCGTTTACTCAGTTCCTAATAAAATCTTTATGGACACTCGAAATATTATTTACTCCGAAGAACAATTTGAAGAGTATAAAGAGATAATGCTTGCTGGTCCAAAAATGAAAAGCCTATTAGATAAATATGATATTCAATGGATTTTAGTAGGTTCTTCAAGAAAAAATATAGTTACAATCATTGAGAAAAGTCCGAAGTGGAAAGTCATTCAAAAAGATGAACATTTCTTCTTGGCCCAAAAAATATGAAAACCTACTACGCTATTGAATCTTTTTATGGGGGAAGTCATAAGCAATGGCTTGATCAATTAAAAGAGCAATTTTCTCATCATTTTGATACACACTTAGAGCTCTTTACTTTGCCTGCCAGAAATTGGAAGTGGAGACATCACGGAGCAGCGATAAGCTTAGCTGAAAATATTAAAAAACACTTTCTTGAAACGAAAGATCTTCCAGAATGTATTCTCGTAACAGACATCATCGACTTAGCTCTCTTAAAGTCTCTATTACCTAATGAGCTTCATAAAGTTCCCATATTTTTGTATTTTCATGAGAACCAATTTGCTTATCCTCAAAGTGATAATGACTCCTTTCAAAAAGATCAGCAATACGCCTTTATGAATTATACAAGTGCCCTTATTGCAGATAAGTGCTTCTTTAATAGTCACTATAATAAAGACTCTTTTTTATTTGGGGCACAGAAGTTACTCAAAAGAATGCCTGACCATCAAAATCTTTCGAATCTAAAAATAATAAAAGAAAAGTCCCAAGTGCTCCCCATTGGACTCTCTTTAAATCAGAGTAAACTGCATTTAGATAAATTTAAGAATATTAGTGAAGAAGTGCGAATTCTTTGGAACCATCGTTGGGAGCACGATAAGAATCCAGAAGATTTTTTTAAGTTTCTTTATCGCTTAATAGAAAACAAAACTCCTATAAAGGTTTGCCTTGCAGGCCAAAGGACTTCCAGAGTGCCTGAGTGTTTCTATCAATTCATCAAAAAATTTCCTGACAAAGTAAAATCAAGTGAGATTTTATCGCGAAGTGAATATGAGAAAGCACTAGACTGGGCCCACTTTAGTCCTAATACTTCAACTCAAGACTTCTTTGGCATATCTCTTATGGAGTCCATGAGCAGAGGAGTTATTCCCCTTCTGCCTTCAAGACTTGCTTTCCCAGAACATTTCCAAGGTACTGAACTCGCTGAGCTTCTTTTCTTCAATGATGAAAAACTGATAGATGAAGTCTTTAACCATATTCAATTGGAAGATCTTAGCAAAGTTTCTATGGAATGCTCTAACATAGCAAATCGCTACGAGTGGAATAATTTGCGGCCCCTTTATAAAAAAACTTTATTTCCTTAAAGCTCACTCTTTATTTTCCGACGAGTAAGTAATAAGGAGATAGTATGAGTTACAAAGTTACAGTTAAGATTGGGGATTATATGGAATCGTTTCACTTTGATTCAAACGACGAAAGAAGTGAGTTCATAGAAATAACCCGAGATATGAATCCAAAAGTGCAGGTCATTACTGAAGAAGAAGACTCTGACTCAGTTCAAATGAAATATTCCACAATTTGACACACTTCCCTATTAACTTAGGGAAAAAATAGTTATACTCCTCTCGTATTAAATCATTGAAAGGAGTTATCCATGTCTTTAAGTATCAAGCCAGTCTCAATTGTTAAGTCTGCAGCAGTAAAGTCTTTTAAGAAAGTTAAGCTTTCACTAAAAGATGAGACCATTTTTATCTTTCCACTGACGGCCTTTAAAGAAAATCAAAAGATTTTAAAAGAAGTATTATTTCCTAATCAAATAAAAGAAATCTCTGCCAATGAGCCAGCTAAATATAGTTTCTCAACAAATAAGGGAAATATTACAGTTATCTCTCTTCCTCAAGAGCTAATGGAAATGACAAGCCATGAAGGAATGCTTGATGAAAGTAATTACACTTATTGTAGAGACCAAGTTGGTAGCTGCATTTCAGTTAACTCTTTCAAAGAAAAAACGAATATTAATATTTATATGAGTGGACTTGAATATGATGAAGTTCTGGGAAGTGCCCTTGGACTTGATTTAGGTTTCTACCATTATTCTCAAAAGAGAATAAAGCCCGTCATCACTTTTAATTATAATGGACTACTTAATACCACTGGAGTGAAAGAAGCGGTAAAGGCCGGCGCCCAAATTGGAGAAGGTGTTAATATTTCTCGTTTCCTCGTTGATACTCCACCAAACCTAAAAAGACCTGCTGACTATGCAGCTGCAGTTCAAGAGTTATTTAAAAATTCTTCAAATGTTAAAATTACGATTTGGGATGACAAGAGACTGATTAAAGAAAATATGGGTCTTATTTCTGCTGTTGGACAAGGAAGTGAGCAAGGACCACGAATGGTACATATTTCTTATCGTCCTAAAAAATCAAACATAGATCAACCTCTTGCCTTTGTTGGTAAAGGAATTACATTTGATACTGGCGGACTCAACCTTAAGCCAGGTGGCTCCATGAGACACATGAAAAAAGACATGGGCGGCTCATCTACAGTTACTGGTCTAGCTCATTGGGCCTCTCAATCAAAAGTAGAAACACCTTGTGATTTCTACCTTGCTTTAGCTGAGAACTCAGTTGATTCAAAAAGCTTTAGACCAAGTGATATCCTTAAAGCAAGAAATGGAATGACTGTTGAGATAGATAACACGGATGCTGAAGGTAGACTTGTGATGGCCGATGTTCTTAGCGTTGCTTCAGAAAAAAAGGGAAAAGATAAACCACTCTACCTTATTGATGTTGCGACTCTAACTGGTGCTATTAAAGTTGGACTAGGTTCAGATATTGGTGGTCTTTTTTCTGATGATGATGAGCTTGCTTTCTTAATACAAAGTTGTGCTCAGGTGTCTGGGGATTACTTATGGAGAATGCCACTACATCGTTCACAAAGAGAAAAACTAAATACACCATTTGCTGATATTGTTAATTCATCAGGTGGTTTTGGTGGGGCCATAAGAGCTGCAATGTTTTTAAAAGACTTTAAAGGTGATATCCCATGGGCACATTTAGACTTATTCCACTGGAGTGATAGTGAGTCAGGACCTTATGCTCATGCAGGTGGAACAGGTCAAGCTGTTCAGTGCTTAGCTCAATTCGTATCTCAATTTTAGATTTATACTTTACCATCGGTCTTTAATTTTTTAATCACACGATTAAGGGCCGATGCAGTTATACCAAGATAACTAGCAAGCTGGTATTGAGGTACTCTTTTAGCAACTTCAGGTTCCATTTTTAAAAGATTCAAATATCTTTCAGAGGCATCCCTCATTAAGAGCTGATACTCTCTTTCAGTTTTCTCAATGTAATTAACTTCAGCAATAACACGCCCAAGCTTTTCCCAGCAAGGATGCTTATCATAAAACTTTTTAAATTCTTCATAGTTAACAACTAACAAATCTGAATCTTCCATTGCTTGAATAAAGTATCGACTTGGAGTGTTTGTTAAAAGTGAAGGATAGCCGGCCATAATTTGATTTTCAAAACGAAAGGCATGATTAGATTCATCTCCGCTTTCATCTACGTAAAACATTCGAAGAGCACCTCTTAAAATAAAGGCCGCTTCTTTTGCATATTCAGAACTTTTTAAAACATATTCACCTTTTTCAACCTTCTTTGGTGATAAAACATTTACGAAGTCCTGCCACTGCTGTGCCGGTATTTCACAATAGTTTTTGATATTATGATATAAAATCTCATACTGAATCATGTTAACTCCAATAACCATTATTGTAGCAAACTATGCCTCATTTAAAACTAACTAACTGATTTTACTGTAATATGTACATGGCATTGCACCGAACGATCGTTCGTGTTAATATCATAAAAAGAACGAACGTTCGCAAACTAGGAGAAGTTATGATACCTTTATTAAAGAACATTGAAGTAGCAGATAGATTAAAAGAACAATTTGAAACGTTATTTGAGCTCGTAAAACCTCATATCGATATCAACTCATTTATTGAAGAGTTTAACGAGGCCATGAATCTCTATCCTGAAGTTGAGACAACTCAATTTGATCAAGACTTATGGAAAGAGCTTACTCGAAATCGGGACAAGTCACCTTGGGAAAAGTAATTATGAATTTAAAAAAACTAGAGACAAAAGAACTAATTCTTCAAACGGCATTAGACTTTAGTAGTAAACTGGGACTTGAGTCTTTAAGCATTGGTACTCTTGCTAAAAAAGTTGGAATGAGTAAATCAGGTCTCTTTGGTCATTTCAATAGTAAAGAAAAACTACAGATCATGGTCTTAGACTATGCTGCCGAAAATTTTGTCAATAATGTTTTTAAACCTTCTTTTAAAAAAGCGAGAGGCTTACCAAGACTAGAGGCCATTGTTACAAATTGGCTTTCATGGTCAGATAAAACTTTTACTGGAGGTTGTCCTCTGATTTCTGCAGGTTTTGAATATGATGACCGACCTGGAGATATTAGAAATATTATTCTAAAGTATCAAGATCGAATGATTGAAAGCTTCAAGACCACAGCAGAGCAGGCAAAAGAAGAAGGACACTTTCATAAAGACCTCGATACTGAACAATTTGCCTTTGAATTCTATTCACTAATGCTTGGTTATCATTTGTATCATCGCCTCTTAAAAAGTGAAAATGCTCGAAAGCTCCATCAAAATAGTTTTAATAATTTAATCGAAAGATCAAAGTAAAATGCAACGAAATAACACTGAAAGAATATCACAAGCCTTTCTTAATTTTTATACTGAAACAGTAAATAGCCATAGCTATTTACAATTTTGCAAAGAGATACAAGGCTCACCTGTTCATAGTTACAACATGCTATCAAAGACGCAATGGAAACATTTCTTTGAGCATCTCACGACTATTGATAAAGACTCACAAGTTCTTGATCTGGCCATGGGCTCAGGGCACATCCTGCAATTTATTGAAAACGAATACCATCTTAAAGGGTTTGGAGTTGATATTTTACAAAGTTCAATAATTCCCGAAATGAAGACAAGGTACAGACAATTAGATTTAAATACTTCATTTGTCATTCAAGATCAGTATGACTTCATCTATTGCCTTGATGGATTCTATAATATTCCTAAGAAAGAAAAAAAGATTGAACAACTCGTAAATAATCTCAACAAAAATGGTTCATTATATTTAACTTTTTCTGAAACAAAAGAGGCAAGGCTGGTTGAAAGAAAACTTCCAGCTTTTGAAAAGTACGACTTTAGCGTTCAAGACCAGCTCATGTGGGAGCTATCCTCAGAATATATAGAACAACATAAAGATAATTTACCATCCCTTATATACCAAACTAAAAGACTTGAAATTGATAAATTTTTAAAGCTACACAAGGGTAAAAAGATCAATCGTTATAGCTATATCTTTTACAAATGATGCAGTAAAATACAGGAATGAAAAAACTGATCATTCTATTAATTGCCCTATCTTCTAGCTGTCAAAAAGAGATTGTTTTTACAAACCATTTAGACAAAAAAACTCTCAAATCTGTTTATTCTGGAATTGTCGAAATTGTCGTCCCTAAAAGAGAAAGTGACTTTATTACATACGAAAGAAAGCTTCCTTTTGACAAACTTTCCTTTAAAGAAAGAAACGATAAGTTTCACTCTATTGGCACAGCTTTTTTTATTGATAACAAAAAACTTATTAGTGCCGCTCATGTATTTGCACTAGATGAATATAGTCAATGGAATGACTTCCACATTAGAACAAACTCGGGAGAGGTTTTTAAAGTCAATAAAGTGTTTAGATATTCTTCTTATCATGACCTCATTGAGTTTGATCTTGAGTCTTATCCAAAGAAAATAAAACCTCTAAAGCAATCTCAGAAAGTAGAGATTGGAGATATGGTCTACGCTGTAGGAAATGCTCAGGGAGAAGGAATTAGTACAAGAGGCGGACAAGTTGCTAGCTTTACTGACGAGCACTTTAATGGAAAATGGAAATTTATAAGATTTAGTTCTCCGGCATCACCCGGTAACAGTGGTGGTCCATTAGTAAACTTAAAGGGAGAAGTTATTGGCGTCATTGTGCTTAAGAACCAAAGTGAAAACTTAAACTACGCACTTCCAATTAGTGAGCTTGAAAATGTTAGTACAAGTGAAGCTTACTTCTATGAAAGAAATATGAGAGTACAGGACGGTCTTCTTTCAACAACAGAAGATTGGAACTTTAAGACGCCTCTTCCAAGTGATATCTCTTCCCTTAGAGCAATTGCTAACCCCGAAAAAGATAAAAAGTATTTTCAATTATTGGATCAATTCAAAACAACTTTTAAAAAGAAATCATTTCCTTTTAATAGCAAGTTTAGAGAAAGCCTGCGTTTTCAAAACCTATACCCTGATTTTTCCTATATTAAGAAGAGTCATAATTTAATTAATTGGCAACATACCCAAATCCCTATGAAAAGGATTCCTGTCGGGCCAGGACAAAAGCTTTATCATGGTAAGGCAGAAATATTTCCACACTTTATTGTGCTAGAAAAACCAAAAGAAGAGTCTCTTAAAGAATTCTACTTGAGACCTGATAAGACAATGGATTCTATTTTAACTTCTCTTGGTGCTCATCGAAACATGGCAGGGGCACAAATTCCAATCTTGAGCTATGGTCCTTCTCATATCACTGAACATTGGGTAGATAAACTGGGCCGAAGCTGGAATACTTCTAAATGGTTTATTTCTTATGATAACTCTATTGCCATAACAACTTGTACACCACACCCTATTGGAGTAGCGTGTATCCTATCTTTTATTTATAGTTCTCAGCTTAATGAAGGTTATACAGCATTTTTAAAAGAAAATATTAATGAACTTTTACTTAGCTACCATGGAAATGTCTCTCAGTGGAAAGAGTTCTTAGAAATCCCATATTCAAGTACATCAAAAGTCTTTAAGTCTCTAAAGTTCGTGGAGCAAAAAAACTCTTTTGTCTTTAAAAGTAGTGACGGTAGCTTCAAACTACCAAAATCGTTCTATTCAAATAAATCCATTATAAATGCTCAAATTGGATATGACCCAAGTGTAAGTCTAGGTCTAAGAGTTTTAAGGTGGCAGGCGCTTAAGAATAAAACCGAAATGACTGGTCACTCAGTAAGCTGGTTTTTTGAACCTAGTGATGAGAGTAGCGATATCCATATTTCCAGATGGCGAGAGTTAGTAGAGAAAAAGAATTTTTTTAGCGGAAAACTTCAACAAGAAAGTGATTTATTTGTCATAAGAAAAAGGATTTTCAAGCAAGATGATTTTCCATTCATATTAAACGATGAACAACGTAGTAAGATATCAGCTGTTAAGTATAAAAAGTGCTTTGCTGAGTCTTCTTATAGTAAACAGAAAATCAAAACGCTTTGCAAGAAATTATAAACACTTAGTATCGTAGAGTGCAATTTTACTTTTAATCACAGTATCTGCAGCATCATTACTAAGTTCATTGAAAAACGCAGCAACTTTAGAAAAAATACTACTGCCATCTTCTTTAATATGTGACCCTAAATTAATCTCATCCTGATTTCCACTTACAACGGCACTCAGCTTAAATTCACTTCGGGTATTTTTATATAATTTCTTATAATTACCAACACAACTTTCTGCGTTTGGACTTACGAATCTTTTACAAACAAAGCCCTTGGCCCCAACTCTTGTATCTAATAGCCCTACCATCGCCACAAAATCAGATTTTCCTAGGTAGCCTTCATTATAATCAATGATTAGGTTTGATAGTTCAACCACACCTTCTCTATAGTTTTTAATACAGTCTTCATTTGAAAAGCCTGCATTGGCCTTGGCGGAAAAAACTAATGCTGTCATAAAAAATAATGTAATAAAGCTCTTTGCAATCGACATATATAATCCTCTTAAGTTTTTATTTCCTAAGCATCATACATATAATTTGGAACTGATTGTATCGAATCGTAAAACTTTCAGGTAGGTGTCTATATTTTAGACACATCTAAGCACTTGGAATTACAAGAAAATTGTCTATTAAGGCATATCGTTCGGACAACTAACCTTCTTAAGCTTGAAGGTCTTCTCTCCACTCATCTGACGGTGAATACTCTGATAGGAAACTTTTCCTGTTAGAAAACCTTCACTTTCTTCATAATCAAGCTGGAGTCTATGATCTACTTTTTTCAATCGGTAGTTTTCTTCTAATAAAACATCCTGATCAATAAAGTATGATGTCGATTGAGTAGATCGCTTCCAAACTCCTACGTCAGTAAAGGCCACAAAGCTATGATAGCCATACCAAGGCTTCTCAAAACCTGTAAATAAAACCAATAAGAAGGTATTTAAAGGTTTTCTAGATTCCAGATCATAGAAAGAACTACTGAGCTTTCGCTCAATAGTACTAAGATTACGCCAAGAAATAGGACCTGATTCAACTTTCTGATTATTAATCAATAAAGTCTGATAACATGAAGTATCCGAGTATAATGGAAGTGATATGAAGATAAAGAGTGTTATAAAGATTTTTTTCATATTAAAATGGTATGCTTAGTGGTTTAAAACGTCAAAAATTGGAACTATAATCTAAGAATGAGTAAAAATATAAAATATATTGGTAGTTTCAATGGGCTTCGCTTCTTGGCAGCTAGCTATGTTATTGCCTTCCATTATTTTTCATTTGAAAACGCCCCTCTTTTAAAGAGTTTTATTAGAAAAGGTCATATTGCCGTCCCCTTTTTCTTTTTATTATCAGGATTTGTTTTAAGTTATAGTTATCAAAATTATGACTTTTCAACTTTCAGTAAGAAGATGAAATATATTAAAAGTAGGTTTATTAGACTTGCTCCTATCTACTATATGGCGATGGCATTATCTGCTCCATTTATTTACTTGAATTATAGAAATGGTCTTCATTATTCAAGTATAGAGTTTTTAAGTTATCTAACCTCTCACTTAACGCTTACACAAAACCTCTACCCAACGATGAAGCACCTTATCTTTTGGAATTATCACTCATGGTCACTAAGTGTAGAAATGTTCCTCTACGTTTTAAGTCCCTTTATTATTCTAAAGTTTAAAACAATGAAGCATTCAAAATTGATAACGAGTTACTTTCTTTTAGTTTTACTTAATTTAATAATATTTTTATCTATGATTTATTACCCACAGGTAATGACTCCTTATCGATCGATTTTCTCTCCCCTTTTTATACCTACTTTTTGTATTGGTGCTGTTATGGCAAATATATACACTCGATATATTCTTATCCATGAAGAAAAGTTTAATAAAGGTCTAACGATTTCCTTTATCTTCTCAGCGATACTTTTAATAATTTCTTTTTTACTACCACTGCCTGAAATTTTTTATTCTACTTATAACCCATTTTACACTTTGGGCTTCTCTATTCTGATAATCTCTTCTACTTCAAAAAGTATGGCCACCAATTGGTTAGGCTCAAGCACTTTAATCTTACTAGGGGACGCTAGTTATGCCATGTATATCTTTCAGGCCCCTATTAAGACAGCCACTTATCAATTTCTAAGTAAGGTTCTAAACTATCAAATTTCGAGCGGTTTCTTATACTGCTTAAGTGTCTTTAGTGCGATCACCATATTTTCTGTGGTTATTACCAAGTATGTAGATCCAAAGTTAAGACTTTGGCTAAGGAAGAAATTACTCTAAGACTCTATTGTATGAGTTTGTGTATTTCGTCAGCTGTACTTTCAACAGTTTTGTCTTTTGTGTAAATGATATGCTTTGCAAGTCTGTAGTTAGACTCATCATTGATAAAATCAAAATTGGCCTTTATTTCTTCTTTATCAAGCTCAGTTCCCTTTCTTTCGGCCAGCCTTTCATTACATATTCGAAGAGACTCTTCATTATCTTCTGAAGGTAGTAAAAGAAAAATATTTGGTAAATCATTTAAAGCAGAGGAAACTGTTCTAAGCTGTTCTTTGTCAGTGAACCAAGAATGTCCAGCTCCAAAGTCGATAATGTACTCATTGAACTCACGAACAATCTGCTGAACAGCAATGACTTCATACGGCTTCCAATATGCCATCACATCTGTAAAATTATCAATCTCGTCTTGTTTTTCTAAACTAAATCCATTCTTGAAATAATAGTACCAACGAATTCTATCCATTGGTGCTCTTGGAATATCAAGGAGATTAGATAATTCTGCGGCGATTGTGCTTTTGCCTGTTGCCATTGGGCCAATTAAAATAATAGGTAATTTCATAAAATCCCAATATGAGACCTAATAACACTTAAAGTCATCTAGTCTAAACGTTCTTTAATATGATATAAATTCTTTTTACAAGATGCAAAAGAAATAACCAGAGATAGACATGATTGATAAAGATTTAGCAGAGCTTCAAGAACAAATAGCAACGATACTAAGTAGAGTAAAAAGACCTAAGAAAGCTGTTGTGACTGCTGGAATGCCTTATGCTAATGGACCTGTTCATATTGGTCACCTCGCTGGAACCCATATTCCCGCTGATATTTACTCTAGATGGTTAAAACTGTTAATTGGAAGTGAGAATGTATTATTTGTGTGTGGGACGGATGATCATGGATCGAACTCCGAAGTTGCTGCCAAAACGAAAGGAATTACCACTAAAGAATTTATCAATGATGTTCATAGTGCTCAAAATGAGACCATGAAAAAATATAATATTCAAATGGACACTTATACTGGCACATCAAGAGAAGAAAATTATGAAGACCATGTTCAAATCTGCCAAGACATGCTCAGAAATCTTCATAAAAATAATATGCTCGAGAAAAAAACAACCGATCAATGGTTTGATACAGAATTAAATATGTTTCTACCAGATCGCTTTGTTTATGGAACATGCCCAAACCAAAGTTGCGAAAACAAAAAGGCCTACAGCGACGAATGTGATGATTGTGGAAAAGTTTATCCACCAAAGAATTTAATTGATCCAAAAAGTACAGTGAGTGACGCAACTCCTGTCTTAAGGCCAACGGCACATTGGTGGCTTAACATGTGGAAAGTTTCAGATCAGTTAAGGGAATGGATCGCAACAAAGCAAAAGACGTGGCGAAAAGTTGTTTATCTTGAAACTTATAACACAGTCTTACCATCCGTTCAGTTTTCAAATAAATTTGAAGAGGTCTTTAAAGGTCTAAAAGAAAAACTTCCTACTTTTAAAAGTCGATATGCTCCAGGGAAAATGATTGTTGCCCAATTCTCTTCTCTTTCAGATCTTGAGCAAGGTTTTAAAACGTTAAAAGAAAACGGTATTGAATCAGAATATGTTGATGGTTGGGCCCATCGTTCTATAACAAGAGATGTTTCTAACGGAGTTCCTGTTCCTCCAGAAATTGACGAAGAGATGAAAGGAAAAACATTCTATGTATGGCCAGAATCTCTAGTGGCACCAATCTCTTTCACAAGAGTGGCCTTAAAAAAACAAGGAAAAGATCCAGAACTCTATAAAGACTTTTGGACCGACCCTGAGAGTAAGGTCTATCAATTCCTAGGCCAAGATAATATTTACTTCTATGTTCTTATGCAAGGAGCGATGTGGTTTGGATCACAAGAAGATCCAATGAGACAGCCTGTTAAAGGAGAGCTACAACTCACTGATGTATTCGGAAATTACCACCTCCAAGTTGATGGAGATAAGATGAGTAAAACAAAGGGTAACTTCTATACTGGTGATCAATTATTAGATGAGCATGGTTACAGTGCTGATCAAATTCGCTACTTTCTTGCAATCCTTTCTCTAAGTGAAAAGAACTCGAACTTTGATTTTGAAGTCCTTAAAGAAAGAAATAAGTTTCTAGCAGGTCCTCTTAATGCTTCTTTTGAAAAACCAATTTCAGCTTGCTTGTCAAAGTTTGATGGAGTGATTCCTGAAGGAAAGCTTATTGGAAAAACAAAAAAAGAAACTTATAAAGTCATTCAAACTTATGTAAAGCTCATGGAAAAAGCTGACTATGCAAAGCTACTCTTTATGGTAGAAAATTACGCAAGAGTCATTAACAGCTTATTCGCACAATATAAACCTCACGATGATCGACATGATGAGACAGAAAGAAAAGATGCCCTCTTCTCATGCTTCTTTATCTTAAAGAATATCATGATCATGCTATCACCTTTTGCTCCAGATACTATGGAGAGCTTAAGGCAATCACTTAACTTACCAGAATCGATTCTTAGTATTGATGAGCTTGGAAAACCCATGTCAACAAATCACAAGATTTCTGAGCAAAAAGATTTCTTTCCAGGTGTAGATAGTTAGAGAGTGATAAGACAAAATTTTTATTTTTTTTCTTTCCACTCAGAGTTAAGAAGAGAGTAAATATCATGATCGACAAAATGATCATATAACCACTCTCTTTGTCTTAATGTTCCTTCGTAGGTAAATCCTAATTTCTTTGGTATTGACTTTGATTTCATATTCTCTGTGGCAACGGCTATGGTAATTAAGTTTAAGTTAATATCTTTAAAAGTAATTTCAATAAGCTTTTCACAAGAGCGCACGATGATCCCTTTACCTGTCATATCCTTGTCTAGCCAATAGCCTAAGCTAACCTTACGATTAATCCAATCGATCTTATGATGGCCAATGGCACCAACGAGTTTCCCATCATACCAAATTCCAAACTGTAGTCCTTCTTTTCGGTCTGCTTGGTTAATAACATTTTGAAGGAACTTAAGAGTATCATCTTCTTTCAAAGTGAAATCTAGCCATGGAAGCCATTCACGAAGGTGTCCTCGATTCTTATCTGTAAGAAGAAATAACTCTTTTGCATCTTCTTCTTTAAAAGGGATCAGCACTAAATTTTCGTCTACTTTAAGTTCGCTAACGATCAGAGATTTCATGGAGCCCCAAACATCTAAAGTTTAAAACTAAAATTTTTGGAACCAGGGCCTCTTTGTCCTTCATGGTGAAACTTTCCACATCCTAAGATTTCCTGATCTTGAAAGATTAAATCCCCATTTAGCATGATGTATTGTGGATAAGTATTATCAGAATACTTTATTGCAAGCCACTTAGGAGTAATTTTCTTATTTCCAGAAAGTTTTTGCTTATTCACTTGATGGATCCAACCACCATTATTTAAATAGAGAGAATCATCTTGATTATAGATTTGGGCATATGGAAAAATGACCCCTACTTTTCTTTTGTTATATTCTGCTGCATTCAAAATACGACGAGAGCTCTTATCAAAAGTAAGGATTCCATTAAAGCCTCTTTCAGAGTTACCTGTCATAAGGATAAAGAGGTGTTTTGTATCTTGTGTTACAGCTACAGATGCAGACAGATGACCATTGTCATTGGATGTATTTAAACTATGCTTATAGAGGATTTTAGAAGTTTGCAAATCAAAAGCAATCAAACCTTCTCTACCGGCCATTAAAAATAAAGTACCCTCCTCCTTTGCGATACCTCTTAGATTAGAGCTTAGTAAGTTAGAAAGATACTCACCTTCATGGGAGAATTTTAAAAGTCCCATTGAAGTTGCTAAGTAGAAGTTTCCGTCAAAAGAGATAAAGTCTCGTACACTTCTTAGCTCCTTCTTTAAAAGAATTGTTGAAACAATTGTTGAGTCATCAACTTGTGAAACTTCAAATCCTTCAGACTTTCTTTGTAGCAAAAACTCTTGGTCCATATCCTTAAAGTGAAGAACTTTATTTGTCTTACTGTATCCAGTATTTGGATCAACTGAAACTAAACTCTTACAGTTATTTTCATTTAAAGTTGTCTTATCAATATATGAAAAATTATTAATAGATAATAGAATTGTCACAACTGTGATGATTGTTTTAAACATACCTAACTCCCTAGTTAGACATATTTTATGATTTCATTTTACGACCGTCTAGTGAAAGAATCCCGAGTAAAATGAACAACTACCTATAGCTTAAAAAACTCTTTGATACCTAAAAGTATATTGGTAGCAGCAATTGAAGCAAGAATTAGCCCCATGACCTTACTAATAACAATTGCACCTGAGTTCCCAATTCTTTTATGGATGGGAGCAGATGATCGCATGAGAAAGTAAGTAATGAGAATGATGAGAGCAAGAATACCTGTTGTTATAAATTGATTAACGATTGAGTTTCTTGAATTATCAGTAAGTAACATAGTTGCTAGAATGGCCCCTGGACTTGCAATTGAAGGGATGGCCAAAGGAAAAACAGCTGTCTCCTGAACACTTTTGATCATCTGGATTTCACCTTCAGGTTTGCTGTTTCCAAAAATCATATCCACTGCAAAGATAAATAAGATAATACCACCTGAGACTTGAAATGCCGGTAGTGGAACCCCCATTTGCTTTAGAAGAACTTCACCCACAACAATAAAAAATACTAAGATCGTAAAAGCAACTAAGGCAGAGTTCTTTGCAATTCTTTTCTTCTCTTCAGCTTCATAGTTCTTTGTCACTGCCAAGAAAACGGGAACAGTTCCAACGGGATCAATAACCGCCCATAGAACAATAAAACTACTTATAAGCATATCCCAATCAATCATAAGAACCTCAACAGTTAACAGACTTTAATTAGAACATTAATCTTACATATTTGACAAAATCTTTAATAACCAGCATCAATAAGATATGAAACTTAATCCATTTAATAAAAAAATTGGAATCGCTCTCGGTGGTGGTGCCGCAAGAGGACTTGCTCATATTGGAGTTCTCAAGGCCTTGGATGAAAAAAATATTAATATTGATTATATCTCTGGAACTAGCGCTGGAGCATTAGTTGCTAGTTACTTTGCCTTTCATAAAGACTTAAATAAACTAGATAAACTACCTGAACTCTTAAGAGTCAAAACCGTTCTAAACTTTAGTCTTAGTAAAATGGGTCTTATGAATACTGATTCATTGGAGAAAGCATTAAAGGAAGACTTTGCAGATGTAAATATTGAGGACTCTCCTATTCCTCTAGCAATTTGCACCACGGATATTAACACTGGTGAAAGTGTATACTTTCGATCTGGCCCCTTAATTCCTGCCCTATGTGCATCTTCAGCAATTCCTGGAATTGTCCAGCCTGTTAAAATATCAGACCGGCTTCTTGTCGATGGTGGGATATCCAATAATCTTCCTGTGGATATTCTAAACACAATGGGTGCCGGAATTACCATAGGAGTTAATCTCAATGGGGTCTCTGCCTATCCAGAAGTCAAAAGTATGGTGGATGTCATCACCAATTCAATCGATATAGCTATAGATCTTAGAACTAAAGAAAAACTATCTCTTGCTGATATGAGCATTAATTTAGACTTATCAAAATTTAGTCGCTTAGATAACCTGAATCAACAAGAAAAAATTATTGAGCAAGGTTACAAAAGTACGCTTGATGAAATCGGAAAAATTAAAAGATTTAGACTTTTAAGTTGGCTTCATCTAGCTAAAAATATTATCAAAGACATCCTTCCTCTTAAAATCAAGCTTCCAAATATCTTTAAGAATATTAATAAATAGTACTGATAACTAAAACAGTCTATATAAATTCAATAACTTACCTAAAATATTTATTTCATTTGAAGGACTTATTAGCCGATAATATAAGTAGGAGATTCTCTTTTGAAAAATTGGCTTATTTCAATACTTTTCATTATTACCTATGGCTCATTTGCTGATGTCGCTCTTGTAGATTGTGACAATGGCTTCAACCAACAATTTCATGAATTGAGTGTTTTAGCTAACTCAGTAGATGGTGTTGGTCAGAGAGTCGCTTCAGATTTAGCTAAAGATTATATTAAGAAGCTTTGTTACAAAGGAAAAAGTGAGGGTGAAAATATTCGCTTTCGTGATAGTAAAATAAATTTCTATATTTATTCAGATACTTTTGATGTTTCAGACAAGTACTTTTTTTGTAAAAATAAAAAAGGCTATCGCTCTTATCTTTCTAGAATTAGAGGAACAATAATAAGAATTGCTGATGAAAAAGTCCAAAGACAAACGAGTGAAATTCGACAAACAAGACAAGCTAGAGAAATTAGAGAAACTAGAGAAAGCACTCCTCGATCACAAACTCGTCAAGTAGCGAGTACATCCTCAGCTTCATCAAGCACTAGTGAACAGATGTATAAATGTATTCTCCCTGGATATATTAAAACTGTTCGAAAGGTTACTGAGGCCCAGAAGCTTGGAATCGCTTTGACCTATGGAGAGGAGTCTTGCTCTCCAATAAACTAATTCTCACTTTTAAAAAAGGTATGAACGAACAACACGCACGAGGTCCGTTCTCTAAGAGAGAGTGCTCATATCAATGACAAAGCGATGTTCGGGATTCTCTGTTAAGAGCCTATCCCATGCTTTATTTACTTCATCCATTTTTATAGTTTCACATTCTGGAAGAATATTATGTTCAGCACAGAAATTAAGTACTTCTTGAGTTTCTTTGACTCCCCCAATGAGTGAGCCTGCAATTCTTCTGCGTCCCATGACAAGGGGTATGGTCATAGGCTCATCCATCATTCCAATTTGTCCTACAAGAACAAGCGAACCATCAATATCTAAAAGTGGAGTATAGGTGTTGAAATCATGTTTAACCGGAACAGTATCAAGAATTAAATCAAAAGAGCTTGCCGCTTCACTCATCGCTTTCTCATCTGTTGAAACTAAAATCCCTTTAGCTCCCATTGCTTTAGCACTACTTTCTTTTTTGTTACTACGACTAATAACAGTTACCTCAGCACCCATGGCCACTGCGATCTTAACTCCCATATGACCAAGGCCTCCCAATCCAATAACTCCAACTCTTGTCCCTTTTGTAACATTCCATTTTTTCAGTGGTGAGTAAGTGGTAATTCCGGCACAAAGAATCGGCGCGGCCTTAGCTAGCTCAAGCTTTTCAGGAACTCTAACGACAAACTCTTCTCTAACAACAATATGTTTAGAATAACCGCCCATGGTTACTTCTTGAGTTTCCTTGTCCTGTCCACCATAAGTTGGAGTAAAGCCATTGCGACAAAATTGTTCTTCGTGGCCTTCGCATTGATCACAGGTTTGGCAACTATCAACCATGCAACCCACACCTACATTATCTCCAATTTTATATTCTTTAACTGCAGTTCCAACTTCAATAACTCGTCCAACAATTTCATGACCTGGAATCAGTGGATAAGACTGCTCTCCCCAATCACCTTTGATCGTATGTAAATCGGAGTGACAGATTCCACTATAAAGTATTTCAATTGCTACATCATTATGACGAAGTTCTCTTCGCTCAAAATGGTAAGGAACAAGTTCAGAATCTGCTGAGTGAGATGCATAGCCAACTGTTTTCATATATAACTCCAAGATAAGATTAATCAACTTAGTAATCTAACACAGAACTAGAGTTTGCAAAGTAGACAATCCTTAGTTGACTCCCATTAGTTGACTCCCATTAGAAGCTAAACGATTGGAGTCACATAAAACCATAATTAAGAATAAAGCTGACTTTTCCCACTAGTTCATAAGCTACTGAAAAAACATATATAGTAACTAAAATCTTTAGTTTGAATACTAAATATATCATATATATAACTAATTATTTATGTTATAATGACGATAAGACTTTTAAAGTCTTGTTGGAGGTAAACTATGCTTAAATCAATTTTTGGAAACAAAACAGCACAGTTGCTAATGCTAAGATTATTTAGGGACAAAGAGGTATATGCTGGTGGACTCGCAAATGACTACGACATCGGTATAAAGTCTATTCAAAATCAATTAGAAAAGTTTGAAGATGCAAATTTACTAGTCTCAAGAAAGATTGGAAATTTAAGACTCTACTCTTTCAATCCTCAATCCTCATTTGTCGAGCCACTCAAAAAATTGATTGAGGTTGAATATAACGCTTTATCTGATAGTGATAAAGAATTTGTATATCCTAAAAGAAAAAGACCAAGAAGAAAAAATAAACCTATTACTGAAGCTAAAAATGTTTAACTATAAAAACTGTACTCTTGAAGAATTTTGGAAACATGTAGCTACTACTCTTGTGGCCAATCAAGCTGGGTTTAATCAAGAAAAGCTAAAAAGCTTTTTTGAACTGGATAATAAGATCGACATTTTTGAAAAGTTTATTAGAGAGCTTAAAAAAGTTTAAGACATCAATAACAAGGCCAAGTAAGGGCCTACAACGAATACTATAAATATTATCTTAAACAACGCGATATAGCCGTAAAGAAATTTCTTAATAGTTTCATCATCAAAATCAACAAACTTCTTTTGAATCGAAATCAAAAAATCTTGAGTAAAAATCACCATAACAGCTGATAAGAAATAAATCGAACCAACAATAATTGTTAGGAACTTAAAAAATGTCGTATATATTGAAATATCCATAACTCTTCCTTTATATTTATCGATGAAACTCAACTTCATTTAAAAAAGTTAAGACATCTGTTGGGAAAACTAACTTTACTTTCACAACTTAAACACCTCTTTAATTTTTGAGTCTGGCTTAAGCTGACCTGAGCGATAATCCATAATTCGCCTACGTTCTTTATTCGTATAAAAATGAAGATGTATGAGTACACCAAACTTATCATCAATCTCCATTTTAGAAATGACAAAGCCTGCTTTTAGTTTTGGAATGATAACGTCATTATTGGTTGCACAGTGGCGAGAATAGATTATTTGAAACCCTTTTTTTGATAAAGTATCGACACACTCATTCACTAAGGAGCTATAGATTCCTTTTCGCCTGTGTTCCGGAAGTACTGCAGAGTTGCACATATAAAAAGTTGTACTATTCTCCTGAAAGCCCCAGCTCCATCCTACAAGGTCCCCACTCTTATCAAAAACTCCGAGGTATAGCTTATAAGGTGAACCCAAGTCAGAACCTAATGACTTTACTTGTTCCAGCTCTTTGTCACTAAGCAAGTCCCATAGGACATAGCTGTGGTCATCCTCAAAAATGGAATATTTGTGTTGATCATAAAGAGGTATAAACTCTTCTTTGGTTAATTCTTTTATTTGATAGTTCTGTTTCATTCAGAAATAATACAGGAATTTAAGCAAAAAAAAAGAAACATCGTGCCCCCTCGTCCGCCAACGCAAAGCAGAGCACTAACGTAAATACTTTTTGGACTCGCCTTTCATTTCGTTCGCATCCAGCTCACTTCATTACAGGCCTGTGTTTTCGAGTCCGCTCGTGATAAATTCCACCGTTTTTTTAATACCCCATGCTTTCATTTGAACAAAGTGAGAACGACAGGAGCGTATGTAAAATACGTGACTGAGTTCGAATAAAGTGAAAATGGAATGATGGGGTATTAAAAAAGCGGTGGTGCCCCCTCGTCCGCCAACGCAAAGCAGAGCACTAACGTTACTGCTTTTCGTTACGGTAAAGCGACCGTCAATTTGTTTTACAAATTGAACGTGTCGCACGAACCACGCCGTGGTTCTCAATTCCAAAAGAAGATTCCATCTTTTTATTTTATCCCAATGCTTAATTGAAGGCGGAGATAAAATGAGGGAGCGTACAAGCAAGTACGTGACCGATTTTTATCGAGAGTCTGAAATTAATGATTGGGATAAAATAAAAAGGTGGTGCCCCCTCGCGGACTCGAACCACGGACACAAGGATTTTCAGTCCTTTGCTCTACCAACTGAGCTAAGAGGGCATGTATTTTGAAGCTATAAATTAATGGATGGTAGCGAAATCGTCAATTTAAATCTCGATCTTTTTTTTTAGATAGTTTATGGTTAGGTATGGAAATAAGAATAGAAAAGTACAAAATTAAATATTTAAATGAAGAGACTTTAGGCTTTATGATTGGGCCTAAGGAAGTGTCGAAAGCAAGTAATGTTGCAATATTCACTCATGGCTTTACGAGTCACAAAGGCTCGATTCTTAATTGGGCAATTAGACTTGCAGAGGAAGGGATGGCCTGTTTTCTCTTTGACTTGCCTGGTCATTATCTAGGTAATTTTTCTGAAGTTGAAAGCTTTGAAGATTTCAAGGTGGAAGTGCCAAAATTATTCTTTAAGTCTTACGAATTGGTCTGTGATCATTATCAATTAGATGATGGGCATAAGCTTATTTTTGGTGGCCATAGTTTAGGTGCTCTTATGGCCATTAAGGCCAGTGAAATTGAAGGCCAAAAAGAGATCGAGAGAATAATTGCAGTAGGCTTTGGTTTACCTCCAGAGGGCGTTACTCATATTTTTAATACTAAGTTCTATAAAAGTACATTGAAGGTCCGAGAGCAGCTTGTAAGCCCTGCTATAAGTCCAGATATTATCTTCCCTTGGATTAAAGCAGAGAAAGTTGCTTTGACCACTCAAGGGCAACACCTTCATCTTATTTCCGGTGAAGATGATATGGTGGTTGGTAAAGATGGAACTGAGGCCTTAAAGAAAATCTTAGAGTCTCGAAATGATGTGACCATAGAGAAACCTGCGAAGCTTCCTCACCATCTTCCAGAAATGGCGGCGCCACATATTAAAAAATATCTAAAAGACGAAGGACTACTTCTCTAACCAGAATTTAATATTCTTAATCATGCCTAATCGCCCAGTTCTTTCAACGGGTGTACCACGAAACATTTTTTGATAGGAGCGATTACTCATTGTATCTAACTCTTTAAGAATTTCTTCTTTAGGTCTTTTTAGAAAAAAGTTAATAAGTAATTCTTCTTGGGGATGAAGGGCCTTTGTCTTGTTAAAAGTTAAGTTCTCCCTAAAGACTCTTTTATTCCATGGGCAAACATCTTGGCAGATATCACAGCCAAAAATTTCACCTGAAGCGCTCTCCATCCCTTTGGGAGCAGGAGCATCTTTGAAAAGTTCAATGGTATAAGTTGAGATACATTTTGAAGCTTCAATGGTTCGTGTGTTTTCGTTAATAGCAAGTGTTGGACAATCAACGATGCAAGCTTGGCATTGACCACAGTGATCTGTTTCAACCTGTTTACTTTCTATATCAAGTTTTTCATCAAGCAATAACGAACCAATCATAAAAAAACTTCCCCAGTGCTTTGAAATAAACATAGAGTTTTTTCCAAACCAGCCAAGGCCTGCTCTATAGGCCAGGTCTCTTTCAAGAACCGGCTGAGTGTCCAGTGAGAGTTTCATCTTGATATTGGGATGTGTTTCACTTAGCTGTTCTTTAACTTTTAATAACTTCTCTTTAATCGCATGATGATAATCAACTCCAGAATAGGCAAAGAGATAGCTGGCCATCTTTAAATCATTAGACTCTGTCGATTGATAAAAATCTTCAATTCTTTTTTTATCATCAAAGTAAGGAAAAATAAAAACGAGCGCTGATTGAAATTCAGGATAATAATTTTTCAAAGATTTTCTTAAGTCTTTGCGATGATCAGCAAGGTATCCAAGAGGTCCATGGCCATCGTTATCAAGCCAGTTTTCATAGTGATCCCAAGTCATGGGCTCAGAGTTTTCTGTATATCCCCAATCCGCAATTCCAAGTGAATGAAGGTCTAAATTGGAAAAGCTCATACTTAATTATTCATTGGAATAATTTCTATGGCACCTGTAGGGCAAACTCTTATACATTCATAGTCCATAGTGCATTCACTAATTTTGGCTTCGTTAATGTAGGTTGTTCTTCTATCATTATCAGAGACTTTCCAAATATCATGAGGACAAATATGGACGCAGTTTTGGCAACTGGCGCAGATTGAATTATCTAGCAGGATTTTTTTTTTATCGTCACTTGCTTCTGATAGAGAATCTTGACCACCTGGAACTTTAGGAGCGTCCTTAATAATTTCTACTTTTACAGAGTTTGATGAACCTCTTGAGAAAAAGCGTCCATCCCCTCTTGTAATAACAAGCTTATCACCATTAACAAGACCGACATCTTCTTTAACTTTATTGATAACATCTTTTTGAAAATTAAAATCATCTTCATTGTAGTCAAATAAACGATAAGGAGTGACTCCCCAATAGAGACAAAGTCTTCTTACTGTTTCAAGGTGATTGGTAATTCCTAGAACTTCAGTCTTTGGTCTAAAGAATGATATTTTTAAACAACTGTGACCTGATTCAGTTACGGAAAGAATTCTTTTTGCATCCACTTTTTCAGCAATCATCGAGGCGGCAACCATAACGGAAGCATTCACATTTGATAGGTCCATATTACGAAGAAGTGGTCTTTCTTTTGGATCAAGCTCAGCAACTTCAATAATTTTAGACATCATCGAAACAGTCTCAACAGGATACTTTCCTGAGGCACTTTCTCCAGAGAGCATAACAGCGTCAGTTCCATCCCAAATCGCGTTGGCAACGTCTGAAGCTTCAGCTCTTGTAGGTGTTGGGTTTTCAGTCATTGACTCTAGCATTTGAGTCGCGGTGATAACCGGAATCCCTCTCTCATTACATTTCTTTATAATTTTTTTCTGAACACTTGGAACCAGATGGTTTCCTACCTCTACTCCCATATCTCCACGAGCAACCATAATCACATCAGTGACTTCCATGATTTCATCTAAGTGATCAATGGCCTGAGGTTTTTCAATTTTAGAAATAATTGGAATATTCTTCTTAAGCTTATGAAGAAGAAACTTCACTTCTTCAACATCTTCTTTTCTTCTCACAAAGCTAAGGGCGAGATAATCAGCGCCATTTTCTAAACCAAATAATAAATCTTCTTTATCTTTTGCAGTGAACGCCGGAGCTGAGACATCACAGTCAGGAAGGTTGATTCCTTTATTTGATTTTAGAAATCCACCCACATTAATTTTGATTTTATAAACATCGCGATCACGTTCAACGGCCTCAGCAGAAATAAGCCCATCATCGAATAGAATTCGAGCACCGTCATGGCAGTCATCAACGAGCTTGTCATAAATAGTTGGGATGTAGCAGTCTTTGTATTCTGGATATTTTTCAATATTTTTACTCTCACCAATAACCCATGAAGAACCATCTTTTAGCTCAAGTGGCTTATCAACTTTATCAACTCGAATTTTTGGGCCTTGAAGATCAATGAGAACGGCAACTTCTTGTTTAACATTTAAAGAAGCCTGGCGAATATTTTTTATTAATTGGGTATGAGATTCGTGTGTGCCATGGCTCATATTCACTCTTGCCACGTTCATCCCAGCTTTTATCAGGGCACTAATCTTTTCGATCGTGTTTGACGCAGGACCAAGGGTGGCCACAATTTTTGCTCTTCTCATCTCTAACTCCTCATAATTGAGTCGTTAAGATAGCAAATATATTAATTAATTGAAAATGAGGAAATGATTAAGCGTCTGCTTTTTGTGTACGAATCTCGCTAATCATATTGGCCTTTTGATTGTCTTGACGAAGTTTTTCCATTTTAAGCTCATATTGGCTTCTGATGGCGTCCTTCTCCATTCTACCTTTCTCTACTAATCGCTGATATTGATCTTTTAGCATATCAGTCTGAATCTTTAACTCTTTACCGGCTTCTTGACGCTCTCTGCTAATTTGATTTTCATAGCGTTGAGTCAATTTAGCAACGTGAACTTCGTTATGGTTTTTAGTCTTAGAAAGCTTTCTATCAAATTCAGCTTTATATGATTGTAGTGTTTTATCAAATTCAGTTTGCTTAGTTTTAAGTTCTCTATCCATTGCTCTACGATCTGCCAATCTGGTTTCATGAGACATCACTTTCATCTGCTCAATCTCTTTGGCCATCTTAGATTTTATATTATCGAGCTTCTGCTCATAACGTTCTTGAAGTTTCGCTTTATCTTTTTGTTCAAACTCAACTTGCTTACTTAAGCTATCTTCTTTACGAGCAAATCTAAAATTTAAATCATCTTTAAGTTCTTGCTTTTCATTATGAACATCACGTTTCACTTTTTGAAAGTATTTCGTTTGTTCTTTTGCATATTCTTCTTTTATATTTTGAACATTTTCAAGGTTTTGATCAGCAATTTTATTCATCTGTCTTGCATACTCAACTTTCTTTCGATCAAGAGTATTATTAAGATTCTGTCTTGCCATGACAGACTGTTCTTCATTTTGTCTTTCCAAATTTGAAATTCTTCCTTGTGAGTATTCTCTTTGCTTATCCATTCGGTTCTTCATTCCACCAATTTCAAGCTGACGAAGTTCCCTAAGTTGAGAATCCTTTTCACCAAGTTGTTTACTGTGAACGACTTCACTTCTTTTGATTTCATCTTGATTTTCTTGAGCAATTCTTTCATTTATAAATTGATTCTTATAATTTAAAGAATCCATTTCATTTTTTAAGGTTTTAATTCTACCTTCGTAAGTTTCAGCTTGTCTCTCAAGACCAGTCTCCACCTTGCTTCCAGCACCTTCATTAATGAGTTTGTTTGTTTGCCTTTCTAGAGCAATACGATCATTTGCAAAATCTTTTTCAAGCATTCTCTTTTCGATTTGATTTTCTCTATGGGTGGCATCGAGAGCTTTTGAGTTTCTTTCATAGATACTACTAGTTAAATCCTCAAAGTTTTTACGCATCCCTTCTTGTTCATTATTTTTATTTTGGATGATGCTTTCAGCTCTATTTTGATGATGATTATTAACAGATCTCAACTCTTGATCTTGTGCACTTCTTAAAGTTTCTATTTGTTTTTGATGGGCACTACTTGATTTATTTCTCGCAATATTTGCATCTTGAACCAAACCTTGTTTTTCTGAAGAGTGTCTTGAAAGAAGCCTTTTCTTTTCAAAATTGGCCTGATCTCGTGAATCATTCATACTATTCGTGGCTTGTTTTTGGACTTTTCCAATTTTACTATTAAAGTCTTTTTCTCTTGCAGTTAATCCGTCTTCAAATCTTTCTTTTGCTGTATCTTTATACATGTTATGGATTTTATCTTTCTCTGTTGACGCTGTATCAAATGACTTCTTTATAGAATTCAACTTTGTATTGTAATCTGTCATTTGATTTTTTCTGTCTTTAGCGAAATTTTCTCTCTCTTCAGACATACTCTTATTATATCGTTCTGTTCGAGTAGCGAGTTCTTCCTTGAGAGATTTATCATATCTCTTCATGGTATCTTCTACTCTATCTTCTGTTTCTAATTTCTTATTAAGGTAATTTTCTCTTTGATTTTCTGTTTTTTGAGCATGGAGATCCTCAAGACGTTCAACATCCTTTTTGTAATTCTTTCTTAGCTCAGTCTTACTATCGTTGTAGTCGTTTCGAGCTTCGGATAAACGTTGAGAATAATCGTTGATTTCCATGGATTTATAACCTTCCTAGTATCCACAGGCCTTCTGCCTACCCTAATATTATACACCCCACAGCAAAAAAAAAGGCCGTGGAAATAATTACCTCGGCCTTTCACTCAAATTTATATAAAATTTACTACTTCTCTAGTTGTTCATCTATCAATTCACTAAAGAATTCAATATCTTGGGCACCTGCAACCATCATCCCGTTAACAAAGAATGTTGGAGTCGATTTAACAGAAACATCCTTACCTTGCTTCATATCTTCATTGACCTTTTTAGTATACTTTCCAGAATTCAAGCAATCTGCAAACTTTTTCTCATTAAGTTTACCCTTCTTGGCCATGGATAAGAGACCTTCTTTATTTAAGTTATTTTGATTAGCAAACATTTCATCATGAAAGAACCAAAATGCTTTTTCACTTTGTTCAAAGGCACACATACCGGCTTCAGCAGCTTTTTGAGCATGGTTATGAAATGGAAGTGGGAAGTTTTTAAAAACAAATCTAACTTTATTTCCATATTTCTTTTTTAGAGCATGAAGAACATCTGCTCCTTTCTTACAGAAAGGACATTGAAAATCACTAAACTCTACTATCGTAACCTTCGCATCTTTTGGACCAAGTGATGGAGATCCGTCAACATTCACTTCAAAAATTGGTGGGGTTGGTTTTTTTAAATAAACTTCAACAGGGTTCTTTGCCATTTGCTTAGATAACCAAACATCAACCGCTTTCTTCTTCTCTTCTTTTAAGAGGTGATCTTTAATTCTTCCCATAAGAGCATCATTTAAGCTTTCAGCAGGAATATTATTCTTTTTAGCAAATTCTTTCGCGGCCTTATCAGAAACCTTTACATTATTTGCAATATACTTATCTAAGTAAGCGTCATTGGACATCCCTTTAAACTTAGGGTCTGCTTCCATAAACTTCTTCAAGACCATGGCCTTGATCTTATTTAACTTTAATAAGTACAAGTTTTGTTCAGCTTCATAAATCTTATCTTCGATTCCTTTCGCCATTTCTTCATGAGAAACCTCATTGCCTAAAACTTTAGCAACCGCAGTTTGATTTGGGGCCGGTTTAAAAATAAATTGAGCTCTTGATTCTGCTTTCTTTGTGCATCCAAGAAAAATAAGCGGTACTGCAATAACAGCAACTGCTAATGATAAAATTGGCGTTCGAAGTTTCATTACTTGTATCTCCTTCCGTGAGTTTCAGAATAAATATGAAGTGATTATACTACTGAATGGCCTAACTCTGCCAGAAATTCTTGATAGACAACACAACGCTTCATTAGATTGTCGTGATTACCACGGTCAATAATTCTCCCGTCTTCCATAACCAATATGGAATCACTTTCCACAACAGTTTCTAAACGATGGGCAACAATGAAGGTAAGACTTTGCTGCTGAACAAGCAGAACCAATTTTCGCAGGGCAAGTTCAAGCTCCCCATCTAAGCCACTACTGATTTCATCAAATAAGATCACTGACTTCTTCAAATAACATGCTCTAATTCCGGCGAGTAGCTGCTTTTGTCCCAGACTCAATCCCTTTTGCTCTAAAATATCATCTGGCCGTACACCCCAGATACGAAAATATGGGATCTCATTAATAATCCTGTCCCAAAATTTTGCAAACTCTTCTTCATTAGGATGAGTATCCATGGTGATATTAAATTTAAGAGACTCACTAAAAATATGCGAATCTTGAGAAACAATTCCTACCTGTTCACGATACTTAATAACGTCTTCGATTCCACTTCCAGGAAAGTCAATTCTTCCACCACTCTCATTCTTCAAACAAACTTTACTATCCTTGCCCATAATATTACCGGCGATAATATTGAGTAGTGTAGATTTACCACTTCCACTTAAACCAACAACACCAATAAGCTGTCCCTTTAAAACTTCAAAGTGAATATCTTCAATAGAAAATTGATCCTCACTCACAACATTTTCTCTTCTAGGGTAAGTGAACTTATCAATATCAACTTTCATTTCACTAAAGTCTTGAACACCATGTGTTCTTTTACCTTTGCTTGAAAAACTATCATTTAAATGTGTTAAAAACTCATTCATGCGATGAATTCCTGAATAAGCTCGCTGAATATTAGCAATCTTACTACTTACATCTTTAACCGGATTAATACTTCTTTGAATCAAGTCCACAATGGCAAAGATAATGGCGGCTTCAGTAATCTTAGAGTAAGGAAGAATAAAAACCACAAGAGCAAGAAATAATGGGTAGAGACTTTCGGCAATAGCATAATAAGTAGCATCCCAAATATTAGACTTTAGGATTTTGTCTAAGAAGTCATCAAATGCTCTTTCCCCTTTCTTAGAAGCGTACTCATGATGGTTATTATAATAACTTTCATTAACTCCCCCAACAACATTGGCAACCGTACGAGACATATCGCCTCTAGCTTTACGTACACTTAAAAAGATTTTTCTCATATACTTAGAGCCAAAGATAAGGGCAAAGCAAGCAACCAATTCTGAAAAAGAAATAATCAAACCCGTTTTCATATTGAGAGTGATAAAGCTCACAAGGCAACTGACCACAAAGAAAATATCGATAAGAATACCGAATGTTCCTGAGGTCATAAGTTCTCTTAAACTTTCTGTATCATTCATGATTCGAGAAAGTACTTCCCCTTGTGGAAAGCGATCATTCTTATTTTCTTTTTCCGTTTGAACCTCATAGGTATGAACCCACTCTCCATAGCAAAGGCTTCGAACATTTTGCATAAGTTTTGTGATATAGGTACTTACAGTCATTTGATAAACGACTCTATTAAGATAAACACCAATAAAAATATAGGATAGGATCTTCAACGTTCCATAAAAGAGTTCTTCTGAGTGGTAATTACGGGAAAGATTAGCGATCTCTCCAGGAACAAATGCTCCTAGTATGCTTGAGATAATCAAGCATATAAAGACTAAAACAAGTAGTTTTAATCCACCGTGAAAGAGAAAAAAGTCAGACCATTTGACTTTGAAAGTACTCATAGGTTTTTGTTCCATCCATTAATAATTGTTCGGTATAACCGTTTTCTTGTATCCCCTCATCTTTTGATAAGAAGTATATCTGATCACATAGCCTCACAGTACTGAGACGATGGGATGTTAAAATAATAGTTTTTTCTGAAAATTCCTGATCTTTCTTTAAGCTTTGAACAATCCTCTTTTCCAGTATTAAATCCACACTTGAAAATGGGTCGTCCCAAATAATGACTTCTGAATCAGAAAGAATTGAACGAATAAGACAAAGCCTTTTTGCTTGTCCACCACTAAGATGCTTTCCGTTCTCACCTACTTCTAGCTTCAATAGAGAATCAAGATCACTTTCTAAATAATCGAGACCAAATACTTTTAAATAGTTCTTGGCCTTTTCAACTTCATGATCACTTGGCTCTTTTCCGAGGAATATATTGGACTGCACGCTATCATTATAAAGATAAGGAGACTGTGAAACATATGAAATATTGAAATTCTTCTGTCTTAGAACTTCAGCAAGCTGATGAATAACATGAGTCTTTCCTTCTCCAGTCTTTCCAATAAAGACAGTCCATAATTTTTTAGGAAAGTTAAAATCAATTTCCTTATCCCAAAACTCGACACAGAAATCTCTTCCATCAAACTTTTGATTTGCTAGAAGTAACTTTTCCTCTGTATCAGATTTATTATTTACATCTGTAACAAGTTCTTGGATTCTTCTCCAAGAACCATAAGACCTTGCGATCACCACTCCAATCCAACTAAGGAACATGAGAGGTTCAAGAAAGAGGAAGATAAAACCTGAGAAGAGAATTAAACTAGAGGCCCCTAGTTCATTTACATAGATATAATGACCACCCCATATAAGAGAAAGTCCCACACCAAGTGGAGTAAGAGGAAAAGCAACACCAACCCTTATTGATGCTTTGTAAAAATTTGATAATTCTTTAAATGAATAACCTTTAAAAAGGTCTATAAACTTTTCTTCCGCTTGAAAGTTTTTAATTGTTTTCTTACCCGCATAGGTTTCTATAATAAAGTTTTGCACATCACCCTGTAGGTCCATAACCTTGCGGTAGTACTTACGATTGTAGGTCACAATAATGGTAAAAAGAGAAAACGAAATAATTAAAGGTGTCAGCCCAATAATAAGCCCTCTATCAAAAGACATAATTTTGGGAATAAGAACAAGCATGGCAATAATAATATTTCCTACTTGAAGAAGAGCAAAACCAATAAGTGCCCTAATTTCTTCCATGTCACCACTGAGAATTTGAAAGAGCTGACCATCACTATATTTTTTATAACGAAACGGACTGGCCTTCTCAAGCAATGCTAAGAGTTCTACTCTCAAATCTTTTTGTAAAATTCTGGCAGGATAAAAAAATAAAATACGTGAAGACGAACGAAAAATAATAATCCCAACAGCTAATAAGAAAAACTGATAGGTAGGAAAATCAAAACCAGGTGTCGATGCTTTTTCAGATAAATCCTTGGCCAAAAATGGCAAGTAAGATTGAATCCAATGAGTCCCAAAAAGACTGGCACCAGCAAAAAGATAGTACGGCCAAAAATCAATAAACTGATCGAAAATGAGCCTAGGAAGTGATTTATTTAAACGACTTTTCATAAAGTTAACTATAGTAGCTAAGCTGACAAAATACGTCACTTTTTAACATTTAGACACTGCACCAACATTTTAAATTGACGATGATATCCCATGCTACTATAAATGTAAGTTCTCTATGCGGCCGTAGCTCAGTGGGAGAGCGCCTGCTCGACACGCAGGATGTCGCTGGTTCAATCCCAGCCGGCCGCACCATTTCCAGATCCAACTTCTTAAATCGCGTTGTCAATCTATCGATTCAGACTCGCTCACTTATTCGGACATAAGCTCCCTCGTCTTCACTCTGATTTCCTAGCGATTTATAGAAGTTTGATTCTGGAAATTTTGTTGTTAGTTAGGTTTAATAAAGCGACATAGTCGCTGGTTTGACGAGCGTGATGCGAGAAATGTCGGTGTAGGCAGGAGCCGAAACCGACCAATCCCGAAACAGACCCATAGCCTTAAATAAAATTACTTACGATAGAAAGGATTAAAAATTTTAAAACTTTCTTCATATCTCTCTCCCAAATGTTCACTATGCAATATTCTATTTACTTTTCTATGAAAAAACCTAACATCATCACCCTTGGGATATTTTTGTATATGGTTTTCATACATTACCTTGGTTATTGCAATATAATCTTTATGCTCACCACATACCTCATTCATAGCAATTATTATTGGTTCAATTTTGGGAGTCCCCATAGACTCTCCTTTAAATAAGCTTTTTACACTTCTCATTACTTTTCCGTGTTCACGACTAGGTTTACTAATTCTATATATTTCCTCGATACTAAGAATGTACTTTTGAGCATTGATCAAATCATATGTTAAGTAGTCGCTCATGTCGTAAAAACAATCCATACTCTTCCAATATCTTTGCCACCAATACTGCCTAAAGTTGTCATCTGTGAAGTCCTTTGTATAGGCCTCACTTCTGTTTTCAAACATCAACATTCCATAATGTTTTAGCCACTTTCTTCGCGGGTTTGGAACATGGGATAACGTCGCCAAAAATTTAATTTCTATACGATCAAGAACCCCATTGTTATTTTCATCCACTCCAGGAAACTCTGGAAATAGAGGATAGCTTGGAACAGGTTCTTCATACATTGAAAAATCCTTAACCCCGTTGTAATAAACATACAGCCAAGGCTCTTTTACGTAATAGAAATTGGCATAAATGAAGGAGATGAGCACCATTAAGCTTATTCTCTTAGTCCATTTATTTTTGAAAAATGCCTTATTCATCAGAGCTCACTTATCTTGATACTGTATACTTATTTAAATTCTTTCATAATAATTTTTTGAATAACTTGTTCATCCAGCATTTGAAACATCACTCTATCGTGCATCCACTGAGTGTTTTCAAAGATCAATTTTGATTCTGAAATTCCTCGCTTTAAACCATCACTTCGCCTCATATTACTTAGACCTTTTACTTTGAAATCTTGTCTTTGATACCAATTAAAAGCTTGCTCAATATTGGAAGGCACAATGACTGCACTTTTATGAAAAGGTTTATGAACAGGATCAAATGAAAAATAAAGATCGATTTGATTGGGAATATTCTTTTTAAGCATACAGTGAGCAAGAGAGATACTGGTCTGCGCTCCCCAGCTATGTCCTAATAAAACAATTCTTCCTATTTCATTTTTTTGGTGAAAGCTTTCTAGCTCATCACAAAGACTTCTCCACTTGTGATTATGAATATTTCGAAAATGTGCTTGTGGAAAATTATCTTTAACAAAGTTTTCGTAAATAAGTTCAGCATCTTTATGAATAGGACTATGGCGATCAAAGAGATTTCCTCTCATCATATAGAAAATATCTTTTCCAAATACTGAGGTCGTTGAACAAAGAAATAAGAGGATTGTTATAGTTTTCATGAATTAAAAAGCAATATTAAGACCAAAGCGGGCCTCTTTATTTTCGGCATCATTTCCAATACTACTGTAGCGATAAAAAATACCATCAATATAACCGAGCCATTTTGTTTCAGGACGATAACCAATTCCCATGGCAAAAGTTCCATGACTTCCTGGAAACACATCAGAGCTCCACTTTTGTTGCCCAATTCCTAGCTCAACAAAAATATTTCCATAGATTCGATAGTCAATGAAAACACCATAATCAATAACGGTAAAGGATTCATCAGCAAGACCTGTATTTACCTTCAACCCGTGAAAGCCTAAATTACCTCTAAAGCTCCAGTCTTTAGTTATGGAATATCTTGGATCCCATGCAAATTCTATTGATGTAACAGAGTTCTCAAATGAGTCTTGAACTTGAACGATCGAGCCGGAAACGATTTTCCAATTGAGGCTTCTGGTTGAATTACCGGAAGAGTCACTTTCATCTTCTACGTTTCCACTATCTTCTTGGAAGGCTTCTTTCGCTTTAGCAAGCTCTTCTGACTCTTCTTCACTTTCTTTAAAGCCTAGTTCTTCTTCTAAATCTCTTTCGTTATTTTCTATTTTTTCTTGAACGGTTTGTTTTTGTGCTCCACTCTTTTGCTGACGATTTCTAAGAAGTGCTTCTTTTCTTTTCTTAAACTCGATCTCTCTTTCTAAAGCTTCAAACTCATCAAAATTCTTAACCTGCTTTTTTACTTTTTTAAGGCTGTTATTCATTCTACGCTTACTAATATTTTTATCTTTCACATAGGCATTACTTGTTACTTTAGCAGACTTACCTAGCCCTAATTTCGAATAAGGTTTTTTTCCTATTCGCATTTTAAATCTCTTTCTCACTCTAGGTAGCTTCGATAGTTTTTGCTTGGCCCTCTTACTCTCCGTAACTCTTGAGAAAGATTTTTTAATAAGCTTACATTGATACGTTGCACGACATTGACTTTTTTTATTCCCAATTCTTTTACATTTCCAATCCTTCACTTTTGCAGGTATGTAAAAACCTCGACAAAACTGAATACTTTTGGCCATTTTATATTCTGACCTCGCTTTAAAGGTATTCATATATGACGAATCACCTTGAATTGTGATAAGAAAGGGACTCTTATCATCAGCACTTAAATTGACTGAAAGTAAGCTGATTAAGACAAGATGCACAATTAACTTTAAAATCACTTAGCTACCTTTTTTAAGTGTTTGATTATAAATGGTATTTATTATAAATTTTGACCGAAAATGTACTAAAATCCAAGGATAATTATCCAAAAGGAGAACTTATGTCAGAAATAGTTGTAGATCAGAGTGTTTTGAAAGAAATAGAAAACTTTCAGCTACCTACTGACCTGTCTTTTGGTAAAGCTCTTTCTCCTTTTATGATCGAATGCGACTATGCTGATGGCAAATGGGGAGATCTCAAACTGAGCCCTTACAGAAAGCTTGAGCTCGACCCGACTTGTAAGGTTCTTCACTATGCTCAAGAAATTTTTGAAGGTCTCAAGGCCTACAGAGTAAAAGGGCAAGGTCCATTTCTTTTTAGACCTGATGAAAATGCAAAACGATTCAATATTTCGGCGTTAAGAATGGCCATGCCAGAGCTTCCAGTTGAAACATTTATAAGTTCTGTTAAGGCAATTACAGAATATAGTGCTCACTTTATTCCCCAAAGAAGTGGAGACTCTCTTTACATTAGACCCTTTATGATTGCCATGGATAATAATCTTGGTATCAAGCCAAGTGAAACTTTCAAGTATATGGTAGTCGCTTCCCCAAGTGCTGCTTACTTTTCTTCTGGTTCAGTAAATGTGTTGATTGAAAAAGGTGCCGTCAGAGCATGTCCTGGCGGTGTTGGTGCTTCTAAAACCGGTGGTAACTATGCTGCAAGTTTACTTTCCATGATTCAAGCCAAGAAGAAAGGTTTTGACCAAGTTCTATGGTTAGATGCAGTTGAAAAAACTTATGTTGAAGAAATGAGCGGAATGAACTTCTTTGCTGTTTACGGAGAGAAACTAGTTACCCCAGAATTAACTGAAACTATTCTTGAAGGTATTACACGAAAATCTATTTTAAGTTATGCCGAGTTTATTGGCCTAAAAGTTGAAGAAGTTAAACTAAGTTATAAAGACCTCATTGCTGATATAAAGTCTGGTGCCTGTACCGAAGCATTTGCTTGTGGAACAGCCGTGATCATCACACCTATCAGCTCTCTAGGTTTTTCTGATGGTGAAAAAATTCATCTTTCAAGTCCTAATGGAAAAGTTACTCAGAAGCTAAGAGAAGGTCTCCTTGGAATTCAAGAAGGTCGGATAGAAGATCCATTTAATTGGAGAATCGAAGTAAATCAAAAGTTTAAGAAGTAAAACTTTTAATTATGGCCTCAACTACTTTCTTTTCTTTGCCTTTATTAAAACGAGGCTCTATCACTTTGATAAAAATTTCAGGCTTAACTGTTTCATTTTCATTTTTTAGTATTAAATGAACGAGAGATTCCACAACGATAAAAATAATTGCTAACGGAGAGAGACGATTATCTAGCGACTCCGTTTTTGCAAACCCTAACCCATTTAGAGTTCCGTGATGCTGAAGAATGAGCTGATCTACTCCAAAAGGAACATCAGAAAAAGTTTTTATTAATTCAGAGGCATCGAGTGCATGTCTATTTACCTTATCCAGTTCTTCATTACTAAGGTCCTTATCATTTAATTCGGCCTCGCTATGAACGATACATAATTTATCTTCAGGAATTGTAATATCATGAAAAAAAGCAGCAAAGCAGAGAGTCTTTAACTGATCTTTTGTTCCCCATTCAAGGTTCTCAATACAACTACCGGCCACTGCACAAATCATTAGAGAGTGCTTATAAAGAAATGAATTTTCCTGTTCTTGAAGCATATTTAAAAGTTCATCAAGTCCTGATGTCGTGGTGGCAAGGGAAGTCATGGATGAGATGACCTCTTTAGATTGGCCTAAGCTTTTTTCATTAAGTCCAACCTTACTGAGACTAGAGATTGTATTATCAAAGGCAATTCCAGTTGCATTCACTTTTTCCGTCTCTGAAAGGGAAGTGTCACTAAGCATTTCAATTAATCTATTTGAAATGAATTCATTGAAACTAAGCCTTTCAAACTCAGCAATATATAAACTTTTATTACCTTTAAAGAGTAATTCTCTAATTTCAGTTTTTGTAATGGTCTCTGACTTTTCTTTCCACTCAATAACCTCTAGTTCATCTTTCAACCACACTTTACAAGGTGTTTTAAAATCAAAAAGCACTGAATAGAGACTAAAGGGATATAGTTCAGGAACCTGTAGCTCCACCATTTGTTCCGCACCTACTTCCATTAGGCGAGCAGCTTCTTTGACAACCTTTCTCCATTCTTCTTTTTCAATTTCAACAACCTCTTTTGAGATTTTAGGGTTTTTCCCTAGAAGAATGATTGGAATATTTAACTTTTGAGAATGAACAGTGTAATAAATTTTTAGGGAAGTCATCTCTTCCCCAACAGCATCAACTGTTATGATGAGATTAAACTCATCGTCTTTTCGATTTAGCTTATCAATTACCGCGTCAGCATTGGAATAAAATTCAACTTTAGCACCTGTATATAATTCTAAATTTTGAGCAAAGAGTTTTCTTGAAACTGAAGAAGGATCTACAAGGATAATTTTACGAGGAAGTTCTAACTCTCCTCTTTCTTGTTCGCTCATAATACCATTTTAACATAATAAATTTTTTTTATGTCTTAGATAACTGTCTAGAATTACTCAATTTTTCTTATAATATACTCTCTTTCTTCGGACTTAATTTCAACCACAAAAGATTCATTCACTTTTAAACCCAAGGCCTGATCTCCAAGTGGAGAAAAAATAGAGATCACAAGTATGCCATGGCCATCGATATTAACGAGAGTTCCGCCCCCAACTGGGGCCAAGAAATATGTACGAGACTGATCGTTATATTCGAGTTCTACTAAACTTCCAATTCCAACAACATCGTTTTGTGCCAAATTAAGATCCACTTCTTCAAGCAGGTTTAAATCTTTTTCTAGCTCATCAACTCTAATGCCTTGAGCTCCTGCCAAATAGCCAGCTTCAATACTTCGAGTATCCCATTTACTTTCAGATTTAAACTCTTGATCAGTTGCTAGATTGCGAGAGGAATCATAATTGTTTTTTGCCTTTTCAAGTTCACTCTTTGTTCTTTGAATAAGCTCATTTAAAATTTTCTTATTTTTTTTCATGTTTCATCTCAAAAAAAAAAGCCCCGGCTCAAGGCCAGGGCGATTCTTTTTTTATTAAAAACTAGTAAATACTTGTAAACAAATCATAGCGATAATCGTTGGTCCAATAGCACCCATTAAAAGTCCTACAGGGCTTATGCCATCTTTACCAAAGCTAGACTTTAGAATTCCAAAACCAGCTGGGTTTGGAGCATTTGCAATAACCGTTAAACCACCACCGGCAACCGCACCAGCAACTAAGTTAAACTTAGCAGTATCTGAAAGCTCAACAAGGGAACCAAGGTAAGTAAGAGCAGCATTATCCGTAATAGCAGTTAAGCCTGTCGCTCCAAAGAATAATGGTAAATCACCCATCGTTGATAAGATTGGCTTTAGCCACCAACCTTGAACACCACCGAGAGTTACCAGACCACCAAGAAAGAAACCAACCAAAAGTGATTCTTTCAATTTAACTGGATCTTGATACTCACCAGTAACCGTTACAAAACCTAAGAAGAATAAGAAAAGGCCAAGGAAGAAAACCATATGGTGAGCGGTATAAACAACCAGTGCTAAAAAGATAATATGCATAGCATACATCCACCAAGTTGGATTCATCTCATTAGTATGTTTTTCTTTAATTTGAAGCTGTCCAGTCAATTCTTTTCTAAACATAAATGTAACAATTAGAGTGGAGATAATAATCGCGATAACTGCTTTATAACCAAAGCTACCAATCATATGATGGATACCCCATCCCCATTTTCCAGCAACCATTAAAACCGGTGGTGCAGCAAAGTGAGTAAGTGTCCCACCAATTGAAATATTCACAAAGAGAAGTCCAAGAGTTGCATACTTAAATTTATTACTCATTTCTCCACTATAGAAATAATCAAGCAAGATAAGGGCCGTTACAGTCATGGCCGCAGGCTCAGTAATAAAACTTCCAAGAATAGGACCAACAACTAAAGCTGATACATAGAATGCCATTCTTCCCGGAAGTGGAACGATTTTTGAAATCTTTTTAATAATATTTTCAGCGAGAATAATAACGGGTCTTGTTCCGGCCATACACATAATAACAAAAACAAATGCAGGCTCCGTAAAATTCAAACTTTCTAGATAACCTAGAGCACCACCAATTACATGCTTGTGAGCTTCATCATAAATAGCGAAGCCATCGATTGCCGAATAGACTCCAATAAAAATTGCTGCCCATAATCCAAAGACAACTTCAACCTCTCCTAAGAAGTGAAACAAATTTTCCCCAATACTTCCTTCAGGATACTTATGGGCCATTTTTTCAAATTTTGATGCAATAAACGTGTGAAGAACTGCAATTGCAAACAATGCTGTCCCCACATAATTAATGGTAGTCACTTCCATGATACTCCCCTATCGATTAGTAAGATTTAAATATTAATATGTAAATTCTATCAGGAAATAACGTAGTCACAAAGACAAAAAAAAGCCCTCATCATATGAGGGCAGTATAATAAATAATTTTTAAACTTTTGCTTAACCGTCACTACCGATTGAAGCAACTGGACAGGCATCCATTTGCTCTTGGCACATTTCAATTTCTTCTGGAGTTGAAGGTTGCTTCATAACATAAGCATTTCCATCGTCATCTTCAGCGAAAAAATCAGGAGCCCCTGTGTAACAAACGTTACAAGCGATACATCCTTCTCCGTTATCATCATCTGGGTCTGTGCAATACCAAGCACCAGCTATATTCTTTTCATGTTTCATTTGTGGGTTTGCCATGTCATATCCTCTATTTTCTGTGTTTTTAAGGAATATAACCCCAAATTTATTAATATCCAAGTGCTTTTAGCTAGATTTCAGTAACTTCTAGCATTGCCTAATTGATTGTCATTTGGGAAAATTCGTTATTAATAGACACAAATGACTCAGGATATCATAATGGAAAATAATTCACTTCAAAAAGCTCAACAATGGGCCTCAAGTATTTCAATTGATCAAGACTCAAAAGCAGAAATTCAAAAGCTTATTGATGAAAATAATCTAAAGGAAATAGAGGAAAGATTTTACAGAGACCTTGAGTTTGGTACCGGAGGAATGAGAAGTATCTTAGGCCAAGGTACTAACCGAATGAATAAGTACAATATTAGAAAAGCAACTCAAGCCGTTAGTAGTGCAATCTTAGATACAAAACCTAGCTCACCTAAAGTTGCTATTAGTTATGACAGTAGAAGGTTTTCCTTTGAATTTGCTAAGGAAGCGGCAACAGTATTTGCGGCCAACGGAATAAAAGCTCTTATTTACAATAGACTTAATCCAGTTCCACTTTGTAGCTTTGCCATAAGACATCACGGCTGTAGCGCTGGTGTAATGGTGACGGCCAGCCATAATCCACCAGAATATAATGGCTTTAAAGTTTTTTGGTCAGACGGAGCACAAGTAACTCCACCACATGATAGAAATATTATTAATCACTTCAATAGTATTAGTGACTATGGCTCAATAAAGTTCATGGACTTTGAAGAAGGACTTAGTAATGGCTCAATAGAGTGGCTAGATGAAAAAACAGAAAATGCTTACTATGAAGCCATCAAGGTAAAAGCTGTTAACTATGATCTCTGCCAAGAAAGAGGCAGTGAACTCAAAATTATTTATACTGCCCTTCATGGAACGGGGCTGGTTCCTTGTACTAGGGCCCTCAATGATCTTGGACTTACAAATATTCATCTCGTTGATGAACAAGCTCAACCTGATGGAGATTTTCCAACAGTAAGTTCACCCAATCCAGAAAATGCAGAAGCTCTTGAACTGGCCGTTAAGCTCATGGATAAAGTCGACGGAGATATTGCTCTAGGTACTGACCCTGACACTGACCGTGTAGGAATTGCTTTTAGGCATAACGGAGAAATTATTTATCTTAATGGAAATCAAATCGGAGTTCTTATGCTCCACTATATTTTAAGCAATCATAAAGAAAAGGGAACTCTTCCAACAAATCCATATTTTGTTAAAACAATTGTAACCACTCCCCTTCAAGAAAAAATCGCCAAAGCATTTAATGTTGAAGTTGAAAATACACTTACAGGCTTTAAATGGATCTGTGGGAGAATGAACGAAATTGAGAAGGAAAGTCCTGAAAGAAACTTTCTCTTTGCGACTGAAGAAAGCTTCGGTTACTTGAACCATGAAAATGTAAGAGATAAGGATGGAGTTAGCTCGATCACTTTGATTAGTGAGATCGCCCTTTATTATAAAACAAAAGGGATGAATCTTTACCAGGCCCTTGATAAAATTTATGAGGAGTACGGCTTTTCTCATGAGTCACTTTTGAGTTTGAACTTCTTAGGAAAAGAAGGAGCTGAAAAGATTGCTCGAATCATGGAACAATTTAGAAATAGTGATATGAAGGAGCTTTGTGGATTAAAGCTTGAAAAGAAAGAAGACTATCAAGAACAAGTGTCTACACATTGTGCGACTGGCGATTCATCAAAGATTGAACTTCCAAAGAGTAATGTGCTTGGATACTATTTTGAAAATAATAACCGCCTCTTCCTCAGACCAAGTGGAACGGAACCTAAAATCAAGTTCTATGTCATGATTCAAGAAAGTGAAGGATCATTAAAAGAGAAGAAAGAAAAAGCAGAGAAGAAGACAAAAGAGATATTAAAGTTTATTGAAGAGCAGGCCCAGAAAGCTTAGGTTTTAAAGGTTATTAAGGTTACTAAGGTTATTAAGGTTATTAAAGATGAGCAAAAAAGAAGAATTAGCAATTGTATTAGTCAGCGGTGGCATGGACTCATTAGTAAGTGCGGCTATCGCCAATGAAGAGTTCAAAAACCTTGCCTTTCTTCACTTAAACTATGGACAAAGAACAGAAAAAAAAGAACTCGAATCTTTTCACCTAATCGCTGATCATTATAATGTTCCAACGGAAAGAAGAAAGATTATAGATATTAGCTTCCTAAAACAAATTGGTGGCTCTTCTTTAACCGATGATCAAATAGATGTAAAAAAATACAAAGGCGACTCTGACGAAATCCCTGACAGCTACGTTCCCTTTCGAAATACTCATATAGTTTCAATGGCCGTTAGTTGGGCAGAAGTTATAGGTGCCGTAAGAATTTATATTGGTGCTGTTGAAGAAGATAGCTCTGGCTACCCTGATTGTCGTCCTAGTTACTACCGCGCTTTAAATGCCTTAATAAAAGAAGGTACTAAAGATGGAGTCATTCAAGTTATAACTCCCGTCATTGCAATGAAAAAAACAGAAATCGTTACCAAGGCCGTTGAACTCAAGGCACCAATAAAGTATTCTTGGTCATGTTATGATCGAAACGATAAGGCGTGTGGAGTCTGTGATAGTTGTGCCTTAAGGTTAAGAGGATTTCAAAAAGCCGGTATCGAAGACCCTATCGAATATCTTGAAAGACCTTCTTATTTATAGAAACTATTTTTGAATAATACTTTCTGCTGCTTCTTCAATGACTGAGTCAGGAGCATCAACATCAACTTCAACAATTTTAATGGTTCCATCAGCTTGTTTCTGCATCACAAGTTTAGTCTCAACACCATTTGAAAGCTTACTTTCATAAGTAATATTCTCTTCATCTTCTTGGATAACTTCATCTTCAATTGTTACATCAGAAGATCTTCCATTATTAAAGTCTGAATTCTCTCTTTCTTCTTCATCTGAGGCCTGCTTTATTCCAAACATGGCCATTAGACCTGGAAGCACACTTTCTTTATAATAACTTAAGTACTCCCAAGAATTATATTTTGAAATATAGTAAAAGAAACCAAAATCTAGTCCTGACTGTAGAATTAAACTTGAGCCAGGAATTTTAAATCTATCTTTGAAAATTTTTGCAAATTTTGGAATGATTTTATGTCGAATAGGATTAACGATAGCTAAGCCTTTCATATTATTCCAAACACCATTGTATAATAATAGAAAAGGTAGTGTTTTCATTATCTCAGATAAATCAAGAGGTCTTGTAATCGCTTGTCCCATTGATAGTGCAAGGTGATCAAATCCCCAAGTAAAACCAATAAGTCCAAGAGTACTTAGTGAACCTTTGATACTAAGAGACTTTAGGTTTTTTAAATATCTTCCAATTTTTTTAGAATTTGATGGAAAAACTTCTGAATGTGCGGCAAACCGACCAAACGGAATATTCCCCTTGAAAGACGCCCTACAGTTAGCTTCATTCATAATGGGAGCAAAGACCGCACCATTGACAATTAACTCGTATGGAAACCTTTCAAATAGTTCTTTATTTTCCTTATAGTAAATATAAATCGCCGACCAAGCAATCGATAGCTCTATCACCATATTCTTAATAACAAGAGGGTTCTTCACCATACAACTAAATTTATTCGTGTAAAACTCTTGTTTAAAAATAACGCTAAACTTGTCTTTTACTCTTGTGAAAATACAAGTTGGTGTCTTACAACTATCAACTTCATTCTGTATACGACCAACAACTCTCATCATGCCATCTTTCATTCTATCAGTTAATTTCTTATCAACTTTAAGTGGTATCTCAGAATAAGGTGCAAATTTTATATACTCTTTTTCAATAATTTCACCGATAGTCTTATTACTTCCCTCAGCAGCAAGCTTGATCGAATTAAAATTATCTTCAGAAAAGAAATCATTCTTACGTAACCACTTTTCTTCAAAATCAAAATCACGAAATCGATCTTCAAACTTTCTAAAATGGGACATCAACTGATAAACATTCTCCTTAAACTGTGAGGCCGTTTCAATATCTCCAATTTCAGTAGCGATGAGCTTATTATAGCTCTCTACATTTTGTTCTTTTGCTAAATCAAAAATCTTCTGCTTTTCTTTCTTCGTATAATTTGCAGATGCTTCGAGAAACCTTTCTTGAATTTCTATATATAAATCTTTAATTGTTCTATTACTTTCAATATCAAAGTGACCCACATTCCCAGGACTCGAAATCCATGCATCAAATAAATCATAATCAAAATCTTTTCCTCTTTTGGTGACTGCTCGACGAGGATCTTTAAGATTATTTAGATAGGAAAGCTTACTGATTTCGTCTTTCACTAAATTACCATCACTAAACTCATTCAAGGACTTACTATTAATTCGAGCAATATCCTTTCCAAAGGCATCATCTAGTGCAACCAAAGCTTTCTCTTTTTTACTTGCTCTTGAAAATCCTACAATACTGAAGAGTTTTTCTGAGGCATTGGAAAGCCAAGGGAGCTTTTCAGTTAAAAAAGAAGAAAAGTTTCCACCATTTTTTGATTGAATCTGTTGAATATTATTATAGATACTGATGGCCAAGTTTAAAGCTTCTTCATTATCGAGCTGACTTGCCTCATCTTTTAAAACTTTGACCTCTTCTAACATAATAGATAGTTCATCTCTCATTTTTGAGGCATCACTTGTTTGAAGGACGTCTTTTAATTGAGCTAATCTATTCTTAATAGAACTATTGGTCCAACTACTCTGTCTTCGAGAATTAAAGATTTTCGCCATTAACTCATAGCAATTTGCATCTCGAGAGGAAGATGGGCCACGCCACTTATTAGAGAGATGATCATTTTTTGAAACAGATGAACAACCAATGAGAATAAATAGCATTGAAAACAAGATTACTTTCATAAGAAACTTATCGGTTTTTGGGTGAAATACTTAACATCTTTCTTACAGTATTTTCAGTAAAGAGATGAGTATATTCAGTCACTTAGGTATGGTTTCATGAAAAACGGAGAGATACATCTGACTATCTCAAATACTTTTTGAAATCACCAATTCCATAAACGATACTGCCATTTTGTTGATGAAGGGGAACAAAGAGGTCTGCATACTTTTTAAACTTCCTAATAGAGCGAGCACGATACCGACTCTTCTCGTTACTTGTTATAATTAAGAAGTTTATATTTTTACTAATTAAAAATTCATTTACTTTTATTGGGTCATTAGAATTATAGATAAAATCTATATTTCTTTTTCTCTCTTCAATCTGAATAGATTTAATCCCTCTCGTTTTAACATGATTATCCCAGCCCAAATAGGATGGAAGTCCCGTATGTGTACTTATTAAAGAGCCTGATGAGTCAAAACTCTTTGAATAGAGCTCCACAATTCCTGGTGTTCCTCTAATATGAGAGTTTATCCATTTAATAATTCCAAAGTGTTCAGGCTTTACCACTGAAAGGTAATCAGTTCCATAAAGTGTCTTCTTTAAAGATCGAAGCGGTCGGTACTCAGTTACTGCCATGGCCTGTGTCACTCCACCAATAAGGACAGTGTTAAAAGTAATAATCGTCAATATACATATAATTAAATATTTTTTTCGATATAGATAAAAATTAAAGTTACGAAGACTTAGTATTGCTAAGATTCCCCACAATACGTAAAGCTGATTAAAGAATTTAAATGTTGTATTCATATAATCAAAAAGTTGGAAAAAGTAGGCAAAGATGAAGACAACCATTGTTGCTAAGAATAAGGAAAATCCATCACTATGTAATAGAACATTTTTTACTAAAGTTTTTCTTTTGGAAACCAGAACAGGAACCCACATTAGCAAAACAATAAGCCACCAGTGACCATGGTGCATATAAATTTCACTTAGAGAGTGAAATATTTTCTTATTTATAGAGAGACTGACACCCCTTCCTCCTGTAATGGAGTAAAGAAATGGAAGATAGAGGAAGAAAGAAAGTAGACCTACTAACATCGGCTTTTTAAGATAGTATTTGATGGCCTCTGTGTCTCTTTTAAAATAGAGCTTAGATAATAGGATCACTCCAAAAACAAGTGTATAAATGATAAAGTCCCAAGAGTTTGTAGCGATGAGACTCCCCCAAGCGATTGCCATAAAAAAGAGGAAGAAAGAATCAATAGATTTTAGGTTTTTTAAATAATAGAAAATAAAAAATAAAAATAAAATGCCAAGCATATAGCTCATCACATGGGGATGAAGGTCAGCAAATAAAAAAGACCAACTGGGAAACTCTGCAAAATAGTGATCTTTAAAAAGTCTTGTAATATTCCAAAAATACTTAGCGTTTATATTATTACTTTTTTCAAAAAGTAATGAAAACGATTGTAAGTTACTTGCAAATGTTAAGCAGATGGCCCCAACAAGCGATAGCTTAAGCCTCTTAAGGAGTAAGTAAAATAACCCAAACAAACTTGTACAAAAAAGTGCCGATGTTGTTGCCACACTAAGAGAGTATCCGACCTCTGGACCAACCCCCGCAAATTTTATAAGTGAAGCGAAGAAATAGTAACCAAAATAGTAATACTTTAATTTTTCACCGAGAAACCATGGATCCTGCCATGGTAGTTGTGTTTCACGAAACCCAAAGTTCAGAAGATTGAAGTCCATAGGTTTTTCACCCCAATACAAATCAGGGTGAAAGCTAAAAACTAAAAGAAAAACTGTAAAACATATGAAATATAAGGCCTCAACAGTCATAATCTCTTTATATTTTAGTTTCATAATATGAATAAGATCATTACCACCATTGGCCCTTGTATGCGTTAAGAAAAGAACTCCCATGAGACATAAGAACAGTCCTGGCTGGGTGTTACTCATGATGCCTAAGAAGGTCAAAGTCCAATTAATGAAAACCACAAAGAGCAGAGACAATAATCTATTAACTCCATAGCCAAGATCTAAAGATTTAGGAAAAAGTCTCGCCGTTATAGGGAAAAAAAGAAAAGAGAGAAACAGCTGAAAATAATACCAGAAGATAACTCCTGTAGACTCAATTCCTTCCAGTCGAAATGAAGTTTTATTTAAAATCGTTAATGTCATTCCAGGAAGTAGTATTAAGAAAAATAAATATTTTTTCACTTTAATTGATCTCTATTACTCAGAAGCTCTTTTAAATGACTTGCTTTATATTGCTCTAGTTTTGACTCGAGACCTTGTTTCACTTTATTTAAAATCTCAGGTCCTTGATAAATAAAAGAAGTATATATTTGAACAGCATCACCACCATCTATCAAAAACTGCCACACCTCTTCAAATGAATCAATTCCTCCAACTCCAATAACACCTAAGTCAGTACTGTTGGTCCTCTTAAGAAGCTCATGACGAATTGTTCTAGATCTTTCTTTAAGTAAATTACCTGAAATTCCCCCCTGACCACGCTCAGGCATAATTGTTGTATTCGTCGCAATCAAACCACTCAACCCGTAATCTGAAGCAACTGTTACAACTCCATCGAGATCTTCGATAGCAAGATCAGGTGAAATTTTGAGAAATAAAGGAACATTTCCGTAATTATTACATTTTTTAAGTTCATCAAAAATTAACTTTAAAGAATTTATATTCTGTAGATCCCTAAGTCCTGGTGTATTAGGAGAAGAAACATTCACCACTAAATAATCGGCCACATGAGAAAATTTATCAAATAGCTTTTGATAATCACTTGGTGCATCTTCTTCAGTGGTCACTTTATTCTTTCCGAGATTAACGCCCAAAACTTTTCCATGCCTAGTTGAATTCAAAATATTCTCGTAAGCAATATCCATTCCTGAATTATTAAAGCCCATTCGATTCAATAAACTTAACTCTTCTTTAAGTCTGAACATTCTTGGCTTTGGATTTCCACTTTGAGCTAAGGGAGTAACCGTTCCAACTTCTACTGCTCCAAAGAGTGTTTGTGCAAAGAAATCAATGGCCTCAGCATTCTTATCAAGACCGGCGGCTAAACCAACTGGAAAACTCCAATTCATACCAGAAACACTACATTCCAGTTTTTTACTAGAGATATCATCTTTTCCAAAGATTTCAGAAGCTAAATGAGGAAATTTAGATAAGAACTTGATACTTAAGTTATGGGCCTTCTCTGCATCGAGTCCAAAGGCAAAAGATTTAAATAGTTGATATGGCCAACTCATAAAGACTCACAAAAAGTTTTAGTATAATTGAACAAAGTCGCCTTCCTGAACAACTCCACCACTGTGAGGAATAGCAATGCTACCGTCTGCTCCAAAATAGTCAATCACTTCAAGTGTTCCTTTGATCTCACCTTTTGAGACACCAATAAGTGCACCTGATTCAGGATCATATATTTCCTGTCCTTCCGTTATGACTTTTAAAACATCAGATATTTGAATTCCAGATTCTCTTCCAGCATTAACATAGATTTTATTTCCAACAATTTTAGCAACTCTTCCGACCCAATTAATTTTATCGGCGACATCTAAAATTCGTGGAATAGACTTTCTGGTTGCTACTTTGACGGCATACCGTAGAAGCTCTCTTCTATAAGTTAACTTTGTTTCTTGATCATCAGAAAAGAAGCGATAAGTAGAATCATCTGCAAAGCCTTTTATAATATCTGTATAAATTTCTTTATTTGAATTAACGTCAAAGACCCTTACTTCTACTTTAGATTCTGAGTAAGATTTTGTTTGGCGTACAACACCAATCTCATCAGTTTTTTCTCTAACTCTTGCTTCAATAACTCGACCAAAGAGAACAAAGTTGATTCCTGCAATTTTAGCCTTTCTACTAAGCTGAACGAGTTTAGCTCCCCCACCAGCATATATTTCTTTAGAGCTTCCAAAAATCTTATTGGCCATTGGATCAACTTTGAATTCACCAGTACGCATAAGTTCACGTCTAAGTTCTTCCGTCGCCGTAATCCCTAAATCTTGTCCTCCATATGGAGATTCATTAAAGAAAGTTAATAAAGCGATTTTCTTTTTTACGCCATTAAAATATGTCCGCGGTTTATCCCTCGTCATTCTTCCATATGGGTTTCGTTTAACGACATTTCCTGTACAGCTACTGACAAATGTAAATACTATAAATAAAGAAAGTATTTTATTAATTATCATTGTTTATTCCCTTGTCCTGTCGCAGATTCAGATACTTTTTCTTTTAGCGAGAATAAAAGATCATTTTCTTTAGACTCAAATGTTAAAATATTGTCTCCAATGGACTCTCCAGTAAGAGATTTCAACAAATTTTTGGCATCCTCATGTGACCCGATAAAATCGACCTCTATTCCAGAATTCGTACTCCCAAGAAAGTTTATTTTTGCATTTAATTGCTTTGTTATTCCTTTCGCATTTAAAAGTTTTTGTAACTCAAAAACATTTTTTATATTATCAAATCCATTCAAAGAAATATTAATGGATTTTTTTGTTGCAGAAGCATTCTTCATAGATTCAGGAATATTTTTAAAGTTATCAATAGGTAGTTGGTAAACAAATGTCGCTAAAGAACTACTGAGTGCCTTGCTGTCTCTGTAGGAATATACTTTATCATATGGACTGTAGTCAGCATGGTCTAGTAATTCTTGATTGTTAAGATCAATGAGAACGTAGTTTCCACTAATCGAATATCCTCTTTTTTGATTTAAATCTTTTTCATAAGTCTTATCAATGTTGATATTAATCTTCATCCAGAGACTATTACTAAATTCATTAACCGGTGTTTCTTCTGTTGTATCTGCATTAAGAGAGTCAACTGTCACTCGAGGAATTTTCATAAAATTTGATAAGCTTGAAAAATCGCTTTCATCAGTAAAGATAATTTGTTCAACAGTATTATTAAGCTTATCTTTTAACCATTTTTCCCAGTGGGCTTTGATTACACTTGTAAAGTCGGTCTCAACTTCAACCCCCATATCGGCCCAAGATAAATCTTTTAAAGAAATATTTGAAGTAATATATAATTTCAAAAAGTTTCTATTCTTATTATTTGTAGTAAAGTTTAAAAATATTTTATGTAATATTCTTCTATTCACTTGAGCTCTAATTTTGATATATCTTGCATTTGGAACTTGCTGACTTCTGCTTTTACTTTTTTCACTGTATTTAGAAATGGCCTTATAAAGTTCACCGTATCGCGATTTAAGATTTAGACGTTTGTATCTTAACGCTTTTTTAAATCCTGCTAAATCAGCTTTCTTACCTTCGACATCGATTCCATATTTTTCTTTCATATTATTTAGAATCGGGGTGAAGTATTCCTCGAATTTCGTCTCGTAAGATTCCCAGAATGCTTTCTCATCAAGACCCATATTTTTTAATTCTTTTGAAATAACATCTTTGTAGGCACTTGCTAGCAATTGCTTTTGTACAAAGTTAAGTCCATCTTCGTCATGAGAATAAAATCGACCTTCTCCTTCAATAACCTTTCCATTGATTTGAAGTTGAAAGAATAGAAAAATACTTATTGTTATAAGTTTAAACATGCTACTCGTCCTTATTGAGTATATTTTAAATTATGCTTTTGCGCCTTCTTCAAGTTTTCCATCTACTACAAATTGTACAGAGTCTGAATTAAACACTTCATTAATTTTTGCGGCCATTTGCGGTGTAGGATTAACCTTAAAGTCTTCTCCTAAAGGCATCCTGGCCTTTCCTTGTACTGACTCAAATATTACATGAGCTGGCACGCTTCCGCGATAACTAAGAAGAACTTGCCTAAATCTCTCAAGTCTTTGAGAATTCAGCTCTTCCATATTAACAGATATTCTAACTCCGGTAACCCTTTCTTCCGCCTGATCCTTCAACTTTTGAAACTTATTAGGAAAAAACTTTCTTGGTTCTTCAGAGAGATTTACAGTACCCATCACAATCATAGGCTCATCACTCTGCAGGATTTCTTCATTTTCAGCAAAAGTTTTTGGAAAAACGATAAGCTCTATCTTGCCAGAAAGGTCTTCAAGAGTTGCAAAGCACATCTTGTCCCCTTTCTTGGTTAATATATTCTTTCGCCCTGTTATCATTCCTGATAGGACCATTTCTCTTTTGTCTTGCCCATTAATATCATGAACATTTGCAATTTCCATAGATGACATTTGATTCATGATTCCACGAAAGCGATCCAGTGGATGTCCAGAAACAAAGATCCCCATAAGTTGCTGCTCATAGCCTAGTTTTTCACGATCATCAAAATCTTGGACCTCATGAATATCTAGTCTTTCTTTTGTTTGGTTTTCTGAAACTTCTTCTAGATCAAAAAGATTTGATTGCCCTAGTAACTTTTCTTCTTGGGATTTTGCACCATAGTTAATAATCAATTCCATATTTTCTAGAAGAGTTTTACGATTCATACTCTCACATGAGTCGAACCCTCCAACTTTGATTAGAGATTCAATCATTCTCTTATTAACCAGCTTTAAATCAACACGCTCACAAAAATTAATAAAACCAGTAAAGGGACCATTTTCAGTACGCTCTTCAACTAGTGAGTTTACAGCACCTTCGCCAACGTTTTTAACAGCACCCATTCCAAAGCGGATATTTCCCTCTACAACATTAAACAGCCAAAGAGACTCATTCACGTCAGGAGGTAGAACTTCAATATCATAGTTTTTGGCGTCATTAATATATGTCGTTACCTTATCAGCATTTGCTAACTCAGTAGAAAGTAGGGCCGCAAAAAAAGAAGCTGGATAGTATCTCTTTAAAAAAGCTGTTTGATAAGCAATTAAGGCATACGCAACAGCGTGGGATTTATTGAAACCATATTCTGCAAAGTTTGCCATCAATTGATAAAGGCTATTGGCCTTTTCGTGATCAAAACCTCTTTCCGTTGCTCCTTTTAAGAAGATTTCTCTATGCTCTTCAATAAGTTTAATCTTCTTCTTCCCCATGGCCTTTCTTAAAATATCGGCTTGTCCAAGCGAGTAACCGGCGAGGATCTGGGCAATCTTCATAACCTGTTCTTGATAAACAATTACCCCATAAGTGTCATTAAGGATTGGTTCAAGTTCAGGAAAAGGAAAGGTCATTTCTTTTCGACCATGCTTAATATCAATAAAGTCATCAACCATCCCTGAGTTTAAAGGGCCTGGTCTATAAAGTGCATTGACAGCAGTAATATCTTCTAAATTATCAGGGCCAAGTCTCTTACAAAGATCAATCATCCCTGAAGATTCCAGTTGGAAAACCCCTATTGTCTCCCCTCTAGAAATAAAGTCATAAACTGACTTATCTTCGATATCGATACTTTCAATATCAAAATCTGGAACATGATCTCTTTGTACAAACTTAACGGCTTGATCAATAACGGTAAGTGTTTTAAGACCTAAGAAATCAAACTTAACAAGTCCGATCTGCTCTCCAAAATCTTTATCAAACTGAATAACTTTTTCGCCCTTAGCACCTTTAAAAAGTGGACAATATTCAACTAAAGGTTTGTTTGTAATGACAACCCCAGCAGCATGAATACCAGCATGGCGGTAGAGACCTTCTAGTCTTAAGGATATATTAAAAATATGTCTTATTTTAGGATCAGTTTCACAGAGCTCTTGTAGTTTAGGCTCCATCTCAAGTGCTTTAGTTAAACTTATTCCCAATTCGTCTGGAACAAGTTTAGAAATAATATCTGCTTCTGAAAAAGTTAAACCAAATACTCTAGAAACATCTTTTAGGACGGCTTTCGTTTGTAGCTTTCCAAAAGTAATAATCTGACCAACTTTATCTTCACCATATTTCTGTGTCACATACTCGATAACCTTTGGACGTCCAGCTTGGCAAAAATCAACGTCAAAGTCAGGCATTGAAATACGTTCTGGATTAATAAATCTTTCAAAAAGCAGGTTATATGGAAGAGGGTCAATATTGGTAATGTTAAGAGCGTAAGCAACAATCGAGCCGGCACCAGAACCACGACCTGGACCAACAGGGATTCCATTATCTTTTGACCATTGAATAAAATCAGAAACAATTAAAAAATATCCAGCAAATCCCATTTGCTTAATCATATTTAATTCATACTCTAGTCTTTCGTAGTACTTGCCTCTTTCTTCAGATTCCCAATTCTCCTGTGCAACAATCTTTGTAAACTGTGGACCTTTAAATCTCTCTTCAAGTCCTTCACGAGTAATACGATCAAAGTATTCTACATCTGTTTCATCGGTTTCAATGGGAAAGTCAGGAAGGTGATAAATCTGATTACCATCCTCATCGGTCCAGCTTAATTCTACGTTACATTTGTCTGCAATTTTTAAGGTATTATCACAAGCTTCAGGAATATGAGCAAAAGCTTCTCTCATTTGTTCAGGAGTTTTGAAGTAAAACTCTTGCGATGTCATTCTCATTCGGTTTTCATCAGCGTAGGTTTTACCAGTCTGAACACAAAGTAAAACTTCCTGTGCTTGTGCATCCTCAGGCGTCATATAGTGACAATCATTAGTTGCAACTAGCTGAAGTCCATTTTCACGAGCATATTGAATAACTTTCTTATTAACAATTTCTTGTTCAGGAATTCCATTTTCTTGAATCTCAAGGTAGAAATCATCCCCGAAAACTTCATGCAACTTTGTGATCGCTTTAGTTGCTCTATCATCTTGCTCTGTAAAAAAGTTATAGCCAACTTCACCTTTTAGACACGCAGTTGTACAGATGATTCCCTCACTGTATTGCTTCAAAAGATCCAGATCAGCCCGAGGCTTATAATAAAAACCTTCAAGATAAGCTTGAGATAGCAGCTTACATAAGTTCTTATAACCAGTATTATTTTTTGCTAATAAAATTAAGTGGTGAATTTGACGACTTGATTCTTCTTCATCTTGGCTACTAACACTTTTATTTCTCTTCGCAGCTTTTTTATCAAAGCGAGAACCTGGAGTGAAGTAAATCTCAGAACCAAGAATTGGTTTAATGCCGGCCTCTTTAGCACGACAGTAAAAATCAATAGCGCCGAACATATTTCCATGATCTGTCTGGGCCACAGCTGGAAGGCCTTGCTTCTTTGCCTCTTCGAACAAGTCATTTAATCGAATGGCCCCATCAAGAAGTGAATATTGAGTATGTAAATGTAGGTGAACAAAACTATCTGGATGTGTGTCTAACAAAGAGCTGTTCTCTTGCATATGTCTCCCGAATTTTTATTGTGTGTGTGCTAAATATATTTAACCATTTTTAGTTCTAAAAGTCGTCTTTTCAGCACCGAGTCATTACAATATTTACATCACAATTTTAAGGAGTTAAGTCCACATCTTAGTAAAAATTTCCCCAGAAATTCTTACAACGCTAGACCTTGGCTTCGATGAGCCCCCATCAGGCCAATGACTCGATGGTTCATCCAAACTCTTCGATCGCTCTCCAGGATGTTGAACACTCAAAAACAAGCCGTCTTTATTTGGGGTTAAACATAGACCAGTTAATTCAGCATCGTTTGGAGCACTCCCAACTTGAAACGCTTCACCTGCATAGCGACCCTCGGTTGGAACAATGAATAACCCATTATGCTTAAATTTTTTATAAGGACTTTTACCAATACTAGACCCGCTAATATCGGTGCAAACCCAAAGGTTACCGACAGGATCAAAAAGTAAATTATCAGGACAAGATAGAGTTTCACCTCCAATTAAAAAGTCAGTGGCCGTCATTTTATCACTTCCGTGATCTCCGTTGTGTGGAGTAATTTTTAAAATACTTCCAAAATAATTTTTTCTCTTTTTGTTATTTGTTAGAGCAATAAAAACTTCACCAGTCTTAGGGTGCACTTCTATATCTTCTGGTCGATCAAGAGGTGTTGCTCCTAAAATCTTTCCTGCTTCACGACAATTAACTTGAACTTCAGTTTGGTCCTTAAAGCGCTTTTTTAACAACGGTTGCTTCTCAATATCTAAACTTATCCATTTTCCATTTTTAATATCTGCAACAAAAAGCTCGCCGACCTCTAATGAATTTAACTCCGAGGAAACAAATTTATAAACGAATTGATCATTTCGATCATCACCAGAATAGACAACAGTTTTACCATTTTTAGCAACTACGCAAGTTGCACTTTCGTGGGCAAACCGACCTAAGGAAGTAAGTTTCTTACTCTCTCCTGTTTTTGGATTAACTTCAACAACCCATCCATAATGCTCTGGAGGTTGTTTATAAAATTTTTCCCACATAAGAGGGCTTGGCGAAGTTGAGCCATCGGCCATTCTCTCTCCATAGAAATTATCATAATTTTCTTCACACGTTAGAAACGTATTCCATGGTGTAACCCCTCCCGCACAATTAGCAAGAGTACCAATTGCAACCTTAGAGCCACTCAATTCTCGTGGAGCAGAAATAGGTATTTTAGTTTCACCGGAAATTCTTCTGTTATACTTCGAATTTTTTACGACTTTCCATTGGCCGTTTTCAAGCTTAATGTGAACCAGACTTCCACCAACGGACTGTCTTTCTAAGTCCACTTGTTTTTTATTTTTTTTCTTATCACCATATCGCCACCCACTCACAAATAAAGTGTTTGGATATTCGTGATTTACCCACATAATGGCTTCTTTTTCATTTAAAGAAACGCAGGCGATATAGTCGTTGTTTGATCCAAACATTTCACCTGCAGAGTTTAAAATATCACCTTTTGATAAAAAGACTTCAGACTTAAACCCTTTTGCTAAGACAAAATCATCACTACTGATAGGCTTAATCGTATTAAAATCCAGTTCAAACTTTTTAGCACTAGATTTATCCGTGCAACCTTGCAGGAACATAGTTGGAGCAAGGTATGTTAGACCAGCAGTTGAAATTGAGGCCTGTTTTATAAACAATCTTCTCTTTATTTTTGTCATAGTATCTCTCTATAAAATTAGTTACTTAGATATAATACTGAAAATAACCTGAAATGTTTGTTAATTTTCAAACATTTATACGTTCTAACCATCTGAAATCATTGGTTCAATATTTATATACTTATTACACGGTGCATTATAATCTCCCCTCAAATGCTGTATTATTGAGACCTTAAACAAGAGGATCTAGGTTGAAAACAAGTAGAATCATCTATTCTTTATTAATCATTTTTAATATCGCCTTGGTAACGACAAGTCTTCAAGCTAGTGAACTCGATATTAAGTTTGATAAAAAAATAAGAAAGAAGTTTAAAAACCTATTAAAAGAAGATTTAGTTTTTTTAAAAAACTTTTCTTTTCATAATGAAGCTTCTGAAGAAACATTAAAAATATTTGATTTCCAAAAATTTGATAATGAAAGTGTTGTCTCTTGGCTTAATCAAAGAGTTAATTACATTATTGATGAAAAGAATTACAGCAAACTTAAAATTGAAACCATTGATTATTTCTTTCCATATGAAAACCCTAATGATCTACCTGAAATTGACGTTGATATTACCGATAATGAATCGGATAAAGACAATTTAACAATTATGAGTAATATCGGTACAGCGATTTACTACTCAGGTAAAAAAAGTCAGAGACTACTCGGGATAAAAATTAAAGAAGAGAAAGGTTGGTGGAATTATATTGATGTACCAGTCAGGTCACCTCGTGCTGGAATTATACAAATTGGCGAAGGTCTATTTAATAAAAAGTTTGTCTATAGTACTCAAGATCCAAGCTCTAGAGGCAATAAGATCGTTAGACTTGCAACTCTTTTTCATGAAGCACGCCATTCAGATGGTTCAGGGAAAGATCTAGGTTTTCTTCATGTAACTTGCCCAAAAAATCATGATTATAGTGGCCTAAAAGCCTGCGATTTCAATTTAAATGGTCCGTATACTATTGGCTCTCGTATGCTAAAAGAGTTTATCAACAGTTGTGATAACTGTGCTGAAGATGAAAAAGAGATTCTAAGACTAAGGGCCCTTTCTTCCAGTAATCGTGTACTAAAAGAAAGACAATTGGTTGTTTCTGAAAGTGAAGATGATAAAATCAATATCCTTAAAAACCTACTTTTTCTAAAACAAAGAGCAACACAGCTCAAGTTACAAAGAATGGATGAAATAAAACTAACGGTAAGTATTAGGGTCCTGAAACGAAAAATTGCAGAACTCGAAGCTGATGATAAAAAAATCATTAAAGAAAAGGCGGAATTTATCGACCCTAAACCTGAATTAAATGAAAATCATGAAGAATAATAATCAATTAATAAAACGAGTATTGTCTATATTCACTTTAATATCTATTTTGATTCTTGTGATCTATAAATTAAATACTAAAAGCTCACCTGAAATATCTAATACTACGACACATGAAAATCATGAACACACGACCGTTCACACAAAGGGTCATGACAAAGATCATTCCCTGCCTCATCAAAAAAATATCAATGCAAAAAACAATGAACCTGAGAGTAAAGAACCACTTAGTGATAAAACCACAGCAAGTAACAATATCCCTGAGGCTCCCAGCAAGGACTACTCACTTGAAAACTTTGAAAATGATTTAGATTTTCTAAAAAAGAATTTTCCTTTAAAAAGTAAAATGAAAGGTAAACTTACGAACTCACAAGTTCATCATATCCCTGACTTCATTCTCAGTTACGGCAGAGTCATGGCAAGAATGAAGAAGTATATAAAGGATTACCCTGAAAACAATTTTCATGCTTTCCAATACTATGAGCAGTGTTCTTTAAACGCTGATGTTTACACCTCTATCAGGTCTCTTTGTCTTTACAATACTTTAGAGCTATCTGAAGCTCTCGATAAAAGAATCGACCTAACGAACTACCCACAAGAAGTTGTTGAATTGGCAAAATCTTTAGAGCAATAAGTGAAAAAATTACTCATAACTTATGAAATAATCTGTTTTTGTAGTACAAGTTAAAGTTACATTTAATGAATGTAAGGAATAGTATGCTTAAAATCGGTGTGAGAAGAAAAAAGCTATTCAAGAACCCATCTCAGTTAGAGATCGGTCTCGAAAGGCCAAAAGAAAGAGATCGCAACCATCATCTAGGTGGCAGGTCTTTCTATTTCTTCGATTTCGATGATAATGTTGCTTATCTAACAACTCCAATTGTCATTTTTCAAAAAGATACCGGTATTGAAAAGTTCTTATCAAGTGGCGAGTGGGCCAAGCATCATCTTAGCATTGGTAAGGAAGGTCTCTTTGAAAACTACTTTATCGATTATAATGATGAAAGAGGAAGCTTCAGATATTTTAGAGATAAGCAGTTTAATCTTTTTGAGAAAATTACTCGTAAGAAACAAACTTTTCTTGAAGATATTGAGAAGGTTCTACAAAAAGAGGACTTGGCATGGAAAGCACCTTCTTGGAATTGTTTTTATCATGCAACTTATAATCAAAGACCAACCAGTGTCATAACGGCAAGAGGACATAATTCATTAACGATTGAACAAGGTATTGATGTACTGGTTCGAAATGGACACCTCCCTCATGAGCCAAACTACTTAAGTATATACCCAGTAACAAATCCAAATATTCGACACCAACTAGGTGATAAAGAATTAAATATGTCAGTTGCTGATTTGAAGCGCTCTGCAATCAGACAAAGTGTAGAAAAAGCAATTGAACAATATGGCCACAATCCACATCATAGATTTGGAATGAGTGATGATGATCCAAAGAATGTGGAACTAATTACAGAAGAAATGAAAGAACTCAAAAGAAACTATCCAGAAATGAGCTTCTTTGTTATTCAGACCTTCGAAGATCGTTACGTAAAAACAGAGATTACCCACAAAACTCAAAGAGTAAAAAGAAAGAAATCAGTTTCCAATAATCAACAACTTAGCTTTATTTAAACAAGTTTTCTAAAGAATCAGACTTCATTAACCGACAAGAATACACAGGTTTATTCATGTACGGGGAAGTTATGAAGAGTATTACAAAATTATTCATATGTTATCTTTTTATAATTGTTCAATCTTTTAGTTACGAAGGCTCACCTATTCTCAATGGGAATAGTCCTGCAAGAATCCAAATAAAAAGCTTTGCTAAAATTCATACTCAAAAATTTGAGGGTCTGATCTCTCAATATAATGATAATAGAAAAAACTTAGATTACTTTGTGGGTCTTTTAAAAGACAAAGATCAAGCAAACTTTTTAAATGGACTTATCAAACAAAACCGCATTAACAAATTACCTGAGATTGAACATAGAAACGGTGTCTACTTTTTAAAGCTCGAAGAAAATTTAATTACTTTTGATATTGTTAGTGTTTCACAAGGTCTTATATATATAAATAATAATAAGTTTGATATCTCTAAGGGAAAGAACCTTCAAGAAAGAGCAAAAATTTTATCGAGCTTTTTAATAGAAAATAAATTTTCTTACAACTTCTTCATCCCTGAAGCAAATGCTCTTGGATGTTTAGGCCTATGTATTGCGGGACTGATTGGCGGGACATTACTCGTTGGCGGTATGATTGCACAAGCGGCTTTTAATATTTTTGGTGAAAGCTCCTCTCTTGAAAAGTTACAGGCCATGAGAGAAGAAATTAAAAAGAAAGGTAAAAAATGTAATGATGAATATAAAGAAGTTAAGTTATATACCGGAAAACTAAGTCCTTATAAAGGAATTACACCTGGATATTTTGATAGCTTCTCCTTATATAAGAAAACTTTAGAAGAAACCACAGAGATAAATCAAGAAAAGATAGAAGCTCATATGATATCAATCGTTAAAAAAGAAATGGGAGATGATGCTCCTAACTTAGATAACCTCTCCTGTAAGGAGTTTGGAAAACAACTCTTTAAAGCACTAGATCTAGGTAGCAGAAGAATATCCTCTGAATCAATGACACAAGCTGAAATTTGTAGTGAGTATAGAAGCTTATCGCAATGTATCCAACAATTCCATGATGCCCACTCTAGTTATATTAATAACTCCAATAGAGGTAAGAAGAATATCTATAATTATCGATACAATCTAGAGACAGGTAAGTTTGAAGGCGGCTTTAGTAAATAAAAGGTACCAATCATAAGCCTTTTTGCTATACTTCTAAGCTATGAAATGGCTTCTTTTATTCTCGATTACTCTGCTATGCACCTTCGCCAAGGCTGAAGAAGTCACTCAAGTTAAAGAGACTTCTGAAAGTAGACAACTCATTGATACTACCCACCAAAAATTAGGTAACTCCATACTATACCTAACAAATAGTATTGATAACTTCTTTGGCGAAAAGAAAGCAGATGATTATAGTAATGGCTCAAGCTTACGACTCTTTTATACTGTTAGGAAAGAAGAATATAGCGATCTCGAAAGTAGTCCTCAGTTTAGAATCCGACTTGTATTCCCTCAGCTGCAAGATAGATTAAAATTTAAATATTCAAACAAAAATGATGAACAACCGCCTAGCAATCAAAATGAAAATGAAAATGAAAATTCATATGCTTCTAAGAAAGAAAAATCAACAAAGCAAACGATTGTAAAGAAACCAAGCAAGTTTAGAAACGCCTTCAAGTGGAACGTCCACTTTGAATCAGGTGTTAGAGTTGACTTCCCACCCAATCCATTTACAAAATTAAGAATTGATAAAAATATAAAACTTGGAAGCTGGATTATCGTTCCGAACCAAGAATTTTTTTGGTTTTTGAGAGATGGTTTTGGTGAAACAACTTCACTAAATTTCGACAATCAAATTAACAATGAGATTCTTTTTCGATATCAGAATGAAGTAACCTGGTTAGATGAAACAGATGAAGTCAATTTCATCTTTGGACCTACTCTTTATCATCGTTTATCTTCTCATCGAGCGATTGCTTATAATATTAAAGCATCTGGTATTAATAAACCTACTATCTTTGTTAATAACTACAGGGTATCAATCGATTATAGACAAAAACTTTACAAGGAATGGTTCTTTTATGAACTTAATCCTGCTGTTGATTTTCCTAAGGAAAAGGACTTTAAAAAAGTTTATTCTATTGCAATAAAGTTTGAAACAGTTTTTGGTAGTTTTTAATTACTCCCACTCAATTGTTCCAGGAGGCTTAGAAGTAATGTCATAAACGACTCTTGTGACTCCTCTCACCTCATTGGTAATTCGACTTGAAACTTTAGATAGAAAATATGTCGGTAAGTCTGACCAGGTGGCCGTCATAAAATCACTGGTTGAAACAATTCTTAAACATATAACTTCCTCATATGCTCTACCATCGCCTTTTACTCCAACTGTTTTTACTGGCAACAAAACAGTAAAGGCTTGGGCAACTGAATCGTATAGCTTTTCTTTATGAAGTTCTTCAAAAAGGATTTGATCTGAGTTTTGTACCTTTAGAACTGCCGCTTCATTAATCTCACCTAACACTCTAATACCAATGCCCGGTCCTGGGAAAGGATGACGATAAACCCATTCGTGCTTTAAACCAAGTTCCATTCCAATACGACGGCCTTCATCTTTAAAAAGAAGTCTCAAAGGTTCAAGAAGTTTTAACTTCATTCTCTCCGGAAGCCCTCCGACATTATGATGGGATTTAATAGTAACAGATTTCCCACCATCTTCATGGGGAGATATTGACTCAATAACATCAGGATAGAGAGTTCCTTGAAGTAAATAAGTGAAGTGAATATTATGATTCTTTTCAAAGTCATGAACCTTTTGTTCGAAAACTTCAATAAATGTTACACCAATGGCCTTTCTTTTCTCTTCTGGATCAGAAAGTCCTGAGAGTTTTTTATAAAATATTTCCTTTGCATCTATAATTTCAATATTAAGACCAGTCTCTTTAATCAGCGTTTGGATATGGCCATAATCTTGCGGTCGAAGAAGCCCGTTATCAACAAAGAAGCAATAAAGATCATCTCCTAATGTTCTTGCTGCAATAGTCGCGGCCACAAGACTATCAACTCCACCAGAAAAAGCACAAAGTACTTTCTCACCCTTTGCAACGTCAACGAGTTCTTGAGTCTCTTTCAACATTTCAGACGCATCCCAATCTTTTTCAAGTTCAGCGATGTCTTGATAAAAATGACTTAGAATATCCTCTCCATGATCAGTATGGTCTACTTCTGGATGAAACTGAAAGGCCATTATCTTTTTGTCGACATTAACCATTCCCGCGATAAGGTCATTATGACTTTTTAAAGTAACCTCAAACGACTTAGGTACTTCAATAACATGATCAAAGTGACTCATCCATACATTAATTTTTGTAGGGCAATTGGAAATTTTATGTTCGGCTTGAAAACTTACTTCGGCGTGTCCGTATTCTGCAATAGTTCCTGCTTCTACTTTTCCACCAAAGTGTTGAGCAACCAATTGCATTCCATAACAAATACCAAGAATTGGGGCATTAATATCAAAGATAAATTGATAATTTTCTTCATCACTAAAAATACTTTGTGGTCCACCTGATAAAACAATAGCATTAGGCCTTAATTTATCAGCGACTCTTCTTTGCATTTCTTTTAAAGTAATTATCTCGGAACTATAACCAAGCTCTCTCGTTTTTCTCGTAATAAGTTGAGTGTACTGTGAGCCAAAATCGATAATCCATATTTGTCTATCTGACATACTATTCCTATTTGCTATAGTTTGGTGCTTCTTTCGTTATTAAAATATCATGAGGATGTGATTCTTTTAAAGATGCTTGAGTTATTTTTATAAAGCTGGCCTTCTCAACTAATTCGCATAAGTTGTTAGCTCCCACATAGCCCATACCTGCTCTAATTCCTCCAATCATCTGATAAATATTTGAAGAAAGTGACCCTCTATAAGGAACTTGTCCTTCAATACCTTCTGGTACTAGCTTTTGAATTTCATCGACGCTACCTTGACCGTAACGATCTTTACTCCCAAGGGCCATAGCACCAAGAGATCCCATCCCTCGGTAAACCTTATAAGTACGACCTTGATATAAAATTGTTTCACCAGGAGCTTCGTCAGTTCCAGCAAACATAGATCCTAGCATGACACAACTTGCTCCAGCCGCTAAGGCCTTCACAATATCACCAGAATATTTAATTCCACCATCTGCAATAAAAGGAACCCCCTCTTCTGCACAAGCTTGATAACAATTCATGATGGCACTTAATTGTGGAACACCAATTCCTGCAACAACTCGTGTTGTACAGATACTTCCTGGGCCGATACCAACTTTAATCGCATCCGCGCCTGCCTTTATTAAATCTCGACAAGCTTGAGCAGTAGCAACATTTCCTGCAACCACATCAACTTTTGGAAAATCTTTTTTAAGACGACGAACCATGTCCATCACACCTTTGGAGTGACCATGAGCTGTATCGACCACAAGAGCGTCAACACCTGCTTCAACCAAAGCAACAGCTCTTTCATACTCGACTTCAGAAACACCCATCGCCGCGGCGACTCGTAATCGTCCTAATTCATCTTTATTTGAATCAGGAAAATCGATGCTTCTTTTTATATCTTTAATCGTGATTAAACCCTTTAGGTTTCTCGACTTATCAACAATTGGCAATTTTTCAATTCTATATTTATGAAGTAGCTTTTTTGCTTCTTCAATCTGAATTCCCTCTTCTCCAACAATCAAGCGATCTTCACCTGTCATCACATCTTTAACTTTCTGGTTTAAGTTTGTTTCAAAAGCTAGATCTCTACTGGTAAGAATACCAACAAGTTTCTTTCCTTCCACAACTGGAACACCAGTAATTTTCTTCTGCTTCGTAAGCTCTACTACATCAGCTAAGCTCATATTCGTTGAAACTGTTATAGGATTAAGAATCATTCCTGATTCATATTTCTTAACCTTAGAAACTTCTTGAGCCTGTATTTCGCCAGACATATTCTTATGAATGACTCCTATCGCTCCATTTTGGGCCATGCAGATAGCTGTTGCTGCTTCAGTGACGGTATCCATTGCTGCTGAAACAATTGGTATTTTAAGATCAATATTTCTGCTAAATTTAGAAGCTACCTGTACATCAGCAGGAAGAATTTCTGAATATCCTGGCTGGATAAGAACATCATCATAGGTTAAAAAAGAATCTATTTTGTTAGAATCGGAATTCTTAGACATAAAAAAAGCTCCGTTAAGATTACGAAGCTAGTATACTTTTTTTTAGTAAATGTGACTAATATTCTTTCTTATAATCCATATCAACTGACTTTAACTCATCAATTAACTGGTTTACCTCTTCATCGTGGCGCATCTGATTCTTGTACTCGTCGACTAGCTTATTTTCAAAGCGAGACTTGTACTTAACCTTCGGTGCCATTCCACCAATGCTGGCCGGAGTTCTGGCCTTTTTTATCTTAGGGACAACAGGTTTTTTCACTTGCGATGCAGGTAGGCGATAATCATCCTTCACCTTCTGCCCTGCTCCAAATATGTTGACTGAAACGCTCGTCTTTTTTGTATAAGTTGGCTTCCACTTCTTAACAATCGTCTTTTTCTTTAACTTATTTAAATAGGTCTTATAAGAAGATTCAAATGTCTCACTTCTCTTTGTTTCATTTCTCTTTGTCTTAGATGGAATAAAAATAACCTTTCCCTCTGGTGACTGAGTATCTGGTCTTCTCACTTTTTGTAATGCCTGCTCGAATGCCGATTTATCAAATGAAGCAATTGTTCTCTTAGGCTTATTTTCAACTTTCTTAGTAGGCACGGCTGTTGGTGCTTTTGCTACATATTCACTATTCTCTTTTTTAATATCAAAGAGTGCTGTAATTTTCTTGAAACTTGAGAACCCTATTGGAGTTGCCTTTCTTGGTGAAGCATCATTTTCATTATTTTTAATGAAACTAAATTGTCCTTCTCCAACAGCAACAGTCGCTTCTTCACGTAGAAGATTTGATAATGTCGATTTACCTTTTACTGTTAATAGTTGTGTTTTTCCTGTGTAGCTATCATAGCTGGTAATATAGTCACCCTTATAGTAGCTCACGAGTCCGTTTCCAGTTGTTACTTTAAAAGGTCCAATCACAGGATCATAATTAAGAGATTTAATCCAAACATAACCTTCTCTTAACTCAATTAAGTTAGGATAAACAATGACATTGGCCGAACCTGATAAGTAATAAACATGATCATAATAATCATTAAAACTTAAACTCGATCCTTCTTCAGTATAAATCTTAGCTTGCTTATGAATGTGCAAACCAACCTTAACTGGTACCGTTTTACCCTGCTGAGTAATAAAGGCCTTACCTTTAACATTACTAAAGACACCGATAACACTACTTGCGTGTATCGCGCTCATCAGTAAAACGAATGAGAAAAAAATCTTACTTGTAGTTTTGTACAATTTTTTCATAATGTTGACTCAATACTTTCCATTCTTCAGTGTTTCTGTATTTTTTTCTAAATTCCTCTACTGTAGAGAAGAATTCTTGTTTATGTCCTTGTTTAAGATGCGTAAGAGCTTTCCAAAGTTTTGCTCCTCTATAATATTTTGATGTTGGATACTCACTGATCAATCGATCAAAGTATTCAATCGACCACTCATGATGTTCTCCACTTTCAAAAGCAGCAACTCCAGCTTGAAATAAAAACTGGTCATCTATTTTTTTATTCTTTGGATATTTACTATAGAAGCTGTGAAAAAATTGCGCTGACTTTTCATAGTCTTTCTTATCAAACTCTTTTTCAGCCACAGATAAGATCTGCTCAGGTGTCCATTTGAAAACATCAAACTTAACCTTATCTTTTTCTGGATCAATTGCCGGAACACTTGCAATCGTTCTTGCGGTTGTCTCACCACTTGGCTTCTTATATTTCTTTAACTGAATTTCAAGATACGCTTTTTCAGACTTTAGTTTAGAGATTTCATAGTGCAGATCTCCAATGTCTTGCTTCAGCTGTCTATTCTCTTTGGAGAATCTCAAGGCAACTTTTTCATATTGAGAAACTTTCTCAACCTTGGCCTCAAAACGATCTGCGACTTCGCAAGAGCTTAGGAAGCAAACTGATAAAGGTAAAATAATTAATTTCGATAATGTATTCATATCCATCCCATTTCGTATAAACAGACATACTCACTCTTCTTCTCGGCTAATCCCCCAAAATCTTTAGTGTGATAGTTAATCAAAAATAAATGGTATTGAAATTTCAGTAAGTTAAACGAAATAACGATCTTTTTATGTCTTTATAAAAGTGCTTAAATGGCTGATTATTTTGCTATGATTAAAGTCTTTAGAAATTAAAAGTCTCGCAAATTAAATAAAAAAATGGTAGCTAGAACCATTGAGAGAGGAGAATTCATTGTCTGAGATTATTGTTGGAATTGATATTGGTGGTACAAAAATAGAAGCATGCTTTTATGAGAAGTCTTCCATAGACAATAGTCTTTCTGAACTAAGAAAAAAACGTATTCCTACTCAAAGAGACAAAGGTTATGAGTTCGTACTTGAAAATATTGTCTCACTTTTAAAAGAATTACTTTCTGAAAGCTCTCTTCAAATATCTGATATAAATGCAATTGGAATAGGTCTTCCTGGTACAGTTGATCCGAAGACCACAATGATGAGTAACGGAAATACAGGAATCTTTATCGGAAATGATTTCGGACAAGACTTAAAAGAAAAGCTTAAGACTAACTCCTCTATCTTTATCGCTAATGATGCTAATTGCTTTGCTCTTGCTGAAGCAAGACTAGGTGCTGGATTAGTATTAGCAAATGAGAAAAATACCTCTGTGGATCAACTCACAACCTTAGGTGTAATTCTTGGAACAGGCTGTGGAGGTGGACTATGTATCAATGGAAAAATACATGCCGGTGCAAATGGTGCCGCTGCAGAAATTGGTCATATGATACTTGTAACAAATGGTACTAATTGCTTTTGTGGTCAACGAGGCTGTGCAGAACAATACCTCTCTGGCTCAGCATTTGAAAATATTTATAATTTAAAAGTCCAAAGTGAAGACCCAAAGTCTGGTAAAGAAATTTTTGATTTAATTCATAATAAAGACTCAATGGCCCTTGATTGCCTGAATCATTACAAAGAAAATCTGACAACCTTTTTAAGAATGATGTGTTCTTTCTATGACCCTGACTTAATTGTTTTCGGTGGTGGTTTAAGTAATCAAGAAATGATTTATCAAGGGATTGAGCAAAAGCTTAAAGAGATAAACTTTATTAAAGGAACTTCCCCTGCCATAAGAAAAAATACTCTAGGTGATTCTGCGGGAGTACTCGGAGCGGCTCTTCTTACGAGAGCAAAAGATATTAACTAGAAGCCTTACGTAACTTTTTAAAGTGCTCTAATAAAATATCAATACCATCTTCTATTAACGCCGGGCCTGGCTGTAAAAAAACCTCTGGTTTTAATTCAAAAACTTGCTTCTTACTAACTGCTGTTATTTGGTCCCAGCCATCTCTTTTTAAAATACTTTCAATATCAACCTTTTTCCCACACCAGCAGCCAAAAATAACTTCAGGATTTAACCTGACAACCTCTTTCGGATTTACAAAACGATCTTTTGCTAAAGAAGCCTGAGAATCAAATATATTATCTCCACCACACAGTGAAACAAGTTCTGAGAAGTATTGAATCCCCGATATCATTGGTTCATCCCATTCTTCTAAATAAACTTTAAAGCGTGTAAGACTTTGGACAGCATTTCGTGTTTCTTCTATTTTAAGAAGAAGTTTATCCACATATGATTGAGTTTTTTCCGGTTGTCCTATTAAGCCTCCCAACTTCATACAGTAACTTAGCACTCCATCAAGTGAGCGATGATTTGCGATCCATACCTCAACGCCAGCTTCAATTAACTCTCTAGCAATATCTTTTTGAATATCAGAAAATCCTAGGACTAAATCAGGCTTCATTTCAACAATTTTTGTAATATTGGCAGAGGTAAAAGCACATACTCTTGGGAGGGACTTGGCCTGAATTGGCCTTTCAACAAAAGCACTCACGCCAATAATGCGATGCTCCTCACCGATGGCATACAGAAACTCAACAGATTCTTCTGTTAAGCAAATGATTCGCTGTGGAAAATGACAAGGATTTTTCATGTTCATAACAAATGATATATCATATTAGCTTAATATTACTAAAACAAATCGTATTGGAACTTATGAAAATTACATCTATTCTCTTCTCACTCTTTTGCTTTTTATTACTACCTACAGCTTATTCAGATGAAGGTGTTCCACAACTCCCAGTAAAAACTTCGGCCTCAATCGTCCACTATGGTCAGCAAAAATATTTAGCCGTACATTTTATCAATCATCCCCATTGGCATACTTATTGGAGAAACCCTGGGGATGCTGGCCTTCCTACTAAGATAGAGTTTTCAGATGAAGCAGACGCTCTTGAATTAACAGAAATGCCTTGGCCAACTCCTAAACGTTTTATCGAAAAAGGTAATATTTTGGCCTATGGTTATGATGATGGTTACTCAAGGTTTTATAAAATAAACTCATCAACACTTCCTAACATAGACTTTACTATTACTAGTACTTGGTTGGTGTGTAAGCACATATGTATCCCAGGTAGAGTTCAGATGAAGACCATTTTAGAAGATGGTAACTTAAAGAAAGTTATTCCAAGCCATATGAATGTTGATCAAAGTGAGTCACTCAAAAGACTTTCTGCTTTACCTAGCAAATCTGAATGGCCTTCAGAACTAGATATCATTTTAAAGAAAACAAAGAAAGAAAACCAACTAGCTTTATACTACAATACTCAAGGCGAAAAAAGTTCTACTACATTATATAAATCCTCTAATTTATTGTTTCCAATATCTGCACCACTCATATCATTTGGTCATGAAAGCTTATACTATAATAAATCATTAACTCTATCAGGAAGAATGTTTCTAGAGTGGGACGGTGAATACGAAACTCCTCCACAGCAACTACCTAGTGACGGTCAGTTCGAAACCCCTCTTAAAGTTGAGTTTCTATACGTAAACCCAATAACGAAAAAAGGCACAATAGTAACAAAGACATTTTCTTCTTTTCAAAAAGAAGAAGATGACAAAATGAACTCTTTTCTTGGACTACTAACGCAAATTATTCCGAATGGTCCAGACACAATAAAAATTGATCTCAGTAATGTTGGAGATACTCAAAGCAATGAAGAAGAAAGTGAAAATAGCTTTTGGAAGTTACTGCTCTTTGGCTTCCTTGGTGGACTCATTTTAAATATCATGCCATGTGTTCTTCCTGTTATTTCTCTAAAACTTTTTGGTCTTATTATTCACTCTGATGAAAGCCATAAAAAAATCTTGAAACATAATATCTTTTATACTCTTGGTGTCCTCAGTACCTTTATGGTTCTTGCTCTTGTTATAATATTTGTTAAGAGTTCTGGAGAAAGTATTGGCTGGGGCTTTCAACTTCAAAGTCCTACCTTTGTTATGTTAATGATTCTACTATTATTCATTATGGCCTTAAACCTATTTGGTCTTTTTGAGTTTTATACTCCGGGTGGAAAGAAGCTGGGGAATGTAGCATTAAAGAAAGGTTTCTTTGGCGATTTTGCTGGAGGAATACTGGCCACAATACTGGCCACTCCATGTAGTGCCCCATTCTTAGGAGCAGCATTAACTTTTGCTTTTAGTAGTTCTCCATTAGGAATTATCTCAATTTTTATGAGTATTGGATTAGGTCTTTCATTTCCATTCCTACTCACTGGAATGTTTCCAAAGACAATTAACTTTTTACCAAGACCTGGCCTGTGGATGGAAAAAGTTAAGAAGTTTCTTGGCCTTACACTCTTATTTACACTAATTTGGCTTGTTGATGTATACGTTGCCTTAACGAACGGCGGACTCTCTCTTTTAAAACTAAACTCTATTATTGTGACTCTTTTCTTTGCGGTATATTTCTTCAAACGCATATCTAATAATAAACTTTTACAAGTTATTTTCTTTCTTATTCCCCTAGGTCTATCTTATAGCTTGATTAAATCTCATTTCAATATCCAACTAGGCCAAAGCAACTCAAGCCAAATAATCCAAGACAAGTCTTCAATGGGCCTTGACTGGAAACCTTGGAGTGAAGAGGCCATGGAAAATCTAAAGAATGAACAAAAGCTTGTTTTCATAGACTTCACAGCAAAATGGTGTTTCACATGTAAGGTAAATGAAAAAATAGTTCTTGATACTGATAAATTTCGAAAGCTGGTAAAAGATAGAGATATTCACTTACTTTTAGGGGACTGGACAAAGAAAGACCCAAAAATAACAAGTTTTTTAAAGAAGCATAAGCTAGTAGGAGTACCTGCTTATTTTATACAAAGACCGAATGGAGAAATTATTAAGCTTGGTGAAACAATCACGATTAAAGAGATAGCAAAGAATCTTTAGCCCAGCAACTCTACATGTGTATAGAGATGCTACTCTAATTCAAATTTAGTAGGAACTTGCATCATGCCTTTAATAACTTCTTTTGGAGAAGCGTCTTCATAAAGAACACTATAAACTCCATCAAAAATTCTCGCTCTAATTTCATATTTCTCGCAAACGAGATGAGCGGCCTTAGCTGTTTTGTAACCTTCAACGACAGTTCTTTGTGAAGCGATGATCTCAGCAGCTTTGCGACCTTTCGCAATTTCAAGACCGAACATTTTATTTCGAGAGAGCCCACCAGTTGTTGTTAGGATTAAGTCCCCCATTCCGCTAAGTCCATAGAATGTCTCTGGTCTGGCATTATAAACTTGTCCAAAGCGAAGCATCTCTGTAATTCCTCGAGTGATCATAGCAGCTCTAGTATTGTGATTGAAGCCCAAGCCTTCAATAATACCACCAGCAATGGCAATAACGTTTTTAAGAGCTCCACCAAGTAAGACACCTTTAACATCGTAGCTCCCCATACATTTAAAGTATGGCGAATCCAGCATATCCATTACTGATTTTGTTACTTTTCTTGATCTACCTGCAAGTGTCGCCAGTGTTATCTGCTCTTGCATAATTTCTTTAGCAAAACTAGGTCCTGACAAAAAAGTAAAAAGCTCTTTCTTGTTTGGAAATAAATCATAGAATAAGTCATCGGCAAGTTCTAAGGTGACCGGATCGATCCCTTTTGATAGCGATACCATTGGTATCTCTTTACTTAAATAACGAGCAAATCTTTCATGATTATCTTTATAGAAACTATCTATTCCTGCAGTTGGTAATCCTGAAACCATAATCGAAATATCATCACCGATAATATCATCGACTTCTTTCCAGTCTAATGCTGGGATTAAATTACTTGGAATAGGAAGGCCTGGAAGATAGACTGAATTTTCACCATTTTTGATGGCCTGATAGACATCTTCACTTCGAACTTTTAAAAATACTTTTTCGAAATTATTTGAAAGGACACTCGCAATAGAAGTTCCAAATGCTCCAGCACCAATAACCAGCGCATTCTTATATTTTTTAGTCAAAGCTTCCTCCTTGAATCTTAAAACTATAAGGAAATGATTCCTTCGATATTTTTCATCTCTTTATAGATTTTAATTACATCATCAGATGAGTTCATTTTTTTTACTATTGTAGCACTTATATACTTCCCTGTTTTAGATGTTTTAGTTTCAACATCATCATTAAGAAAGTGTGCCATTAACTGACTTAATCTAGGTAATGGTACGATAAATTTAAATATATAATCTGCTGGCCACTCATATTCATTATCAAGCAACTCTTTCATCTTACTAAAATCATCCACTTTAAAACTCTCTTAACTTTGGAAATATTTCTTTTGCATAACGTATAATATCTATAACTTCTCGCACACAACCCTCACCTGAAGGCATCTTTGCAATATAGTCGACACTCTCTAATACTTCTGGACTTGCGGCCTCAACCGTTGCGCTAAAGCCTGCAATTTTTAGTAGAGGTATATCAAATAACTCATCTCCCATATAAAAGATCTCAGCAGGATCATAACCTTGTTTTACTAGGTCTCTTATCGCATCAACTTTGTCTTCATTTCCTTTATATAGAAAATCCAAACCAAGGTTTTCTTTATAGCGCTTAACGACACTTAAACTATCACCACCAGTTATGATTCCGACCTTAAGTCCAGCTTCCTGTAAAAGTTTGAGCCCATAACCGTCTCTCGTATGGGAACTTCTATTCCAACCAACTTCCTCTCCTGACCAATACACTTTTCCATCAGTTAGAATTCCATCGACATCAAAAGCACATACTTTGATTTTATCAATTTTTGTTTTGAACTCTTTTGCTTTCTCTTCAAAATATTTTCTATCTAAGATCATTAAACTACCCTATATATTGCCAATAAAGACTGTACAATTTCTTGTACTTTTCCAAGCTCTAAGCAAGTTGCACTATCACTTAAGGCCTTTGTCGGATTTGGATGTGACTCCATAAAAACTCCATCAGCACCGCTAGCAACAGCCGCTTTGGCCAAGGTTAAAATTTGATCTCTCTTTCCACCTGTCGCTGTTCCAAGTCCACCTGGCTTTTGAACACAGTGAGTGGCATCGTGAATGGCCTTGACTCCAAAACTTTTCATGATTTGAAAAGAGGCCATGTCCACTACAAGATTATTGTATCCAAAACTTGTTCCTCTTTCAGTTAGATAGATCTGATCTTTCTTTAAATAGTGACCTGCTTTTTTGACTATATTCTCTGTCTCTTCAGGGCTTAAGAACTGACCCTTCTTAATTTTTAAAATACTATTATTTTCGTGGCATGCCTTTGCCCCTGCCAAAATCAAATCAGTTTGACGACAAAGAAACGCTGGTACCTGAAGAACATCAACCACACTAGCAACCGCATCCGCCTGCTCAGGTAAATGAAAGTCTGTGATCACTGGTAAACCAAAATCTTTTTTTACTTTCTCGAGAATGGCCAAACCTTTTTCAATTCCAGGACCTCTATAACTATCAAAGGATGTTCGATTAGCTTTATCAAAGCTTCCTTTAAAATAAAGTTTAACCTCGTCTCCAAAAATACTTAAGTCTTCTTTAAGTTTCCCTGCAATTTCCATTGCAAGATCTTCACTTTCAAGAACACAAGGACCACTAAAGATAATCAATGGATCTTTTTTCACTGCCATAATCTCTATCCTTGTTTATTTGCTGCTTCAATAAATGATTGAAAAAGTGGATGTGGTGAAAATGGTTTTGATTTAAACTCTGGATGATACTGACAAGCTATAAAGAAAGGATGATTCTCCAGCTCTATTACCTCTACTAAATCTAAATCTTTATTTATTCCAGATATTACCATTCCAGCTTCTTTAATTTTTGAAAGGTACGAGTTATTCACTTCTAGCCTATGTCTATGTCTTTCAGAAATTTTTGATTCACCATAAACTTTATGTGCCAATGTGCCTTTTTGAAGTTCACAGTCGTAAGCACCAAGTCTCATGGTCCCACCTTTTGCACCTTCTTCTGACTGTCCTTCCATAAAGTGAACAACAAGGTCTCCATCATTACCAAACTCCTGACTAGTTGCTGCCTTAATTTCTGCAACATTTCTTGCAAACTCAATAAGGGCAAGCTGAAGTCCTAAGCATATTCCAAAAAATGGTATATTATTTTCTCTTGCATACTTTATAGCGTTGATTTTTCCTTCTGTTCCCCTATGACCAAAACCACCTGGAACAAGAATTCCCTGAACTTCTCCAAGCAGATCCTTTAGCTTCGATTTATCTTCTAAGTCTTCACTGTCAATATAAACAGGAGAAAGCTCAACTTGATTGGCAATTGAGCCGTGATTGAGAGCTTCATCAAGAGATTTATAAGATTCAATGAGTTCTGTATACTTACCAACAATTCCTATTTTGACTTTCTTAGTTGGGTTATCAATATTGTGTACAACTTTCTCCAGTTCTTTTATTTTTGGAGCCGTTGTCCACATTCCAAGAAGCTCAGTCACTTTTGTATCGAGTCCCTGTCTATTAAAGTTTAAAGGAACTTTATATATTGAATCTAAATCGATCGAACTGAAAACATTCTGTTTTGGAACATTACAAAAGAGAGAGATCTTATCAATAATACTTTGTTCAATTTCACGATCACTTCTACAAATAATTAAGTTTGGATAAAGTCCAATACTTCTTAATTCTTTCACTGAATGTTGGGCCGGCTTTGATTTTAACTCTCCAGCCGCTGCCATATAAGGAAGTAATACTAAATGAATAAAAAGAACGTTTTCTTGTCCAACATCTTGGCGAAATTGCCTAATGGCTTCGAGGAAAGGAAGTGATTCAATATCACCAACAGTTCCTCCAATTTCACCAAGCAAAAGTTCACAATCTTCTGCTGCAATTTCAATTCGTCTCTTTATTTCATTCGTCACGTGAGGAACTACTTGAACAGTCTTTCCTAAGTATTTTCCTTCTCTCTCATTCTCAATAACTTGTAAGTAAACTTGTCCGGTCGTAAAGTTTGATTTTTTTGAAAGTGTTAAAGAAGTGAACCTTTCATAATGGCCAAGATCTAGATCTGTTTCAGCACCATCGTCAGTAACAAAAACTTCTCCATGTTGAGTAGGACTCATGGTCCCTGGATCAACATTGATATAAGGATCCATTTTGAGCATATTTATCTTTATTCCTCTTCTTTCTAAAAGAGCAGCTATCGCTGCAGAAGCAAGGCCTTTACCAAGAGAACTCGCAACCCCACCCGTTATAAAAATATACTTCTTTTGTGACTTTTGCTTACTCATGATTTCTCCTAAAAAGGTCTTCTAACTTACCTATATCTTCTGGAGCGTCAACTCCAATAAATTGCTTCTTTGTTTTGACTGCACCAATTGTCATTTGATTTTCTAAGGCCCTCAATTGTTCTAAGCACTCAATTTTTTCATATGGTGAAGCTTCACTATTAAAAAACTTTGTTAATGAATCTGGCCTAAAGGAATATACACCCACATGTAAGAACCACTCTTTTAAAGAGCTATTCTCTCTCTCATATGGAATCGGGCTTCTACTAAAATATAAACACTGCCCTGTTTTTTCTACCCACAAGGCCTTTACTTTATTTGGATCATTAAGACCTTCTCTATCTTTTCGAGGATGTACCAAGGTAACAAGATCAAAATCAGAATTTAAATGATAATTTGCAATTTCAAGTAAGTCTTTCTCATCCATCAAAGGTTCATCACCTTGGACATTAATAATAAGATCGAAATTCTTATCTTTTAAGTGTCGCTCCCAAGCGAGGTAAACTCTTTCCGTTCCAGAGACCACATCATCATCGACTCTTAAAACTCTTCCACCAAAAGACTTTACTTCTTTTTCAATTTCATCAGAGTCTGTAACGATATAAGTTTCAAATTTGGGGGCAGTTTGCTGATCTAAGTTTTCGGCCTTAGCACAATTTTGGAACACCCACTCAACCATAGATTTATTTAAAATTTTAGCAAGCGGCTTTCCGGGAAATCTTGTAGACGCAAATCGGGAAGGTATTAAAACCAAAACCCTTTTTTGATGCTCTATGTTCGCCTCCGAAAATAAAATCAGAGAAGAATTTAGCACTTCTAAATGTTTATGGAAAGATATGATATAATTGAGATCATGAAGTTAACCATTGCAATACTGCTTTTATCTACTCATTTACAACTCGTAGCACAAGACTATAAACGTAATGTCATAACTGATCCAAGCATATCAAGGAGATGCGACGCATTATTGTCTCAAAGAAACCTTAAAATTGAGCACAAACAAAAGCTTCAGTCTCTTATTCTTAGAAATGAAAAACTTCAAAGCATAACTCCACCTGCAAAAATCACCCTCAAAAAGAAGTTAACCCGCAATAAAGCAGGTCTTAAGCACGAATTACAGCTTACTTTGCTGAAAATTAAAAATCAGGAAGAAAACCTCATCAGAAAAGGTTGCCCAGGTATTAATCTGTAGCTTCATTAAACCTTGTCAGTCTATCGGCCATTCTTTATCATTTTAGAACACACACAACGTTAAAAAGTAGAGAGTACATTGAAACAAATCATTATTTTGATTGCACTGATTCTAATGAGTCAGTCGAAGGCCCAAACACAAGGCTCCTACATTCAAGGAACTGATCGTTTTGCTCCAAAAGATAATTACAAATCACTAAGCTTAAATGACTCCATCGAGCAGGCCCTAAGAAAAAACTTTGATGAAAAATCTCGTCAATTTCAATCTGATATTCTTGATTTAAATTGGAGTGATACTAAAGATGATTTCTGGATGCCTAAAATTCAACTCACGTTATCAAGTGGAGAGCAAAGAGTTGGCCGGCTAAGAAGAGGAAGTAAGACAACAAATGGTGCTGACCGCCTGCCAGGTGGTTATCTCGCTTTAAGTCTCGGTGAGTATACATTATTTAATTGGGGAAAAGACTATCTTGCTTACCTTAATGAAAAAGAAGCATATCGTAGAGATAGTGACTCCATAAAAGAAAAAAGAAGAGAGCTCAAACACCTAATCGTAAGTAAATACTTTCAGCTTTACTATTATAATAGAGTCCTTAGTATTAATAAGACATATCTTAGGCATGCTTCATTTGTTTATCGTTTAAATAGAGAAAAGGTTACTCAAAAAAAAATCTCACGACAAGAATACTATCAGTCTAGGTCTCAATATTTAAAAGCTCAAAATATTTATCATGAAGCTAAAAATAACTTAAAAGTAGCCAATGAAGAAATGGCAAACCTATTAGATGACCCTTCCGGTACTCAATATATTTTAGCCGACGAACTTAATTATAAGAAAGTCAAAATCACAAAGTATGAAGCCAGCACAATGGCAAAAGAATCCAATCCAGGTATTCTTGATGCTAAAGCGAATGTGGCCATTGCAAAAAGAGAATATGAGATCACAGTTAAAAACAATCTCCCTCTACCAAAATTCTCTATTAACCTTGGGGCTTACCAAAGAACTTTTGGTCAAAATGTTAACTCTACAGCCTACTCTACTCGTGCGGGAAATAGCGACCTCGATATTGTGGCAACTGTAAATGCAACATGGAGTATAACTGGAAGCGGTGGACTTTTTAATAAGAGGACAACAAATAGAAGCCACATTGAAAAGCAGTTATTTTTTAACAAGCTTGCTCAGTCTCAACATACTACCGAATCTAATGTTGAACTAAGACTTAAGAACTTAAAGCATTTTGAAAATCAAATAACAATTCTTGAAGCAAGAAATGTTACCTTACAGAAAACATTTGATGTGGTGCTGGAAAATTATCTTAATAAAAAAACTCGCTACTTAGATTTTGAAAATACTTTAGAAGATCTAATTGATTCAGACATAGAATTCGAAAAGTTTCGCTTTCTCCATGTGAACGAAAAAGTAGAGCTTGCAAAAGAAATAGGTATTGAAGATTTCCCAGGAGAAAATTTTGAATCTCTTGGAAAGTCAGTCACTGGAGATAATTCATGAAAAACTTACTACAATACTTTATGTTAATCTCCCTTTTATCAACTCCTACTTACTCACAACCTATGGGTGATATTTCTGAAAGTGATCTTGAAGAAATTGAAAGCTTAAAATCAGAAGCAAATATTAGAAGAAGAGACCTTGATACAGGTATCGAGATGAGTGATTACAATACTTCAAGTGATCAAAACCGAGCCTCGCTACTCTATCACATCAATCATGATGCGAGCTCCATCACTGGTGTTACAACATTTGAATTTAATTATGCTCATCGCTTTGAAGAATATTGGTTAGAACTCACGGCCGCAAAAACAACCGCAAAGTTTAATGAAATTACAAAAAGAAATACAGAATACAGTATCTACGGGGATGAACTTAGTGAGCAGTCTGAAGATCTCACAACGATTGGGGCAGGCTTCGGTCTTAGAAACAATTGGATTCAAAACCTCATTCCATCGCCAAAGATTTTTTCAACTACCACAGCCTTTCTTACTTACAACCAATTTAAAGAAAACTTTCTCTCCCAATCATTTAGCGGCCCAGGGCTTAAAGCAGACTTTGGGATTCATCGTCGCTCATCCGACAGCATGCACTACGGTGGGAAAATGAGTTATAACTTGGCGCAAGTAAAACGGAAGGCGTCATTCGATGGTGAAACTTCTTCATCTCGCTCGCTACTTCTCTCTTGGCTAAGCTTTGCTTTTGATATAAGTTTCTACTTCTAGATAATATAAGGAGTAACTAATGATCCCACGTTATGACCGCCCTGAACTCTCACAAATATGGACCGAACAAGGACGCTATGAAGCATTTCTAGATGTTGAGCTCGCCATTCTCAAAGCACTTGAAGGAGACAAAGTTCCTGTTGGTGTTGCGGAAAATATTCGAAAAAAGTCCAAAGTTAACGTGGATAGAATTAACGAGATTGAAAAGACTACCCGTCATGATGTTATCGCCTTTTGTACCAGTATTACCGAGAACCTAAGCGCTGAAGAAGGTAAGTATTTTCATTTTGGGGTTACCTCAAGTGACATCATTGACTCGGCCATGACCCTTCAACTGAAACACTCTTTAGACCTTATCTTTCCTGCTTTTAAGAGACTCTTAAATGAACTCCATAGTAGAGCTGTGGAAATGAAAGACATCGCTACCATGGGACGAAGTCACGGAATGTACGCGGAACCAATGAGCTTCGGCCAAAAACTTCTTGGCCATTACAATGAATTTGCAAGACGCTATCAAGACCTTGTCGAGTTTTATAACGAAGAACTTACTATTCAATTTTCAGGAGCTGTTGGAAACTACACCATCTTAACTCCAGAGCTTGAACAAAAAGCTGCTGACTCACTTCAATTAAAAGTTGAACCACTAAGCACGCAAGTTATCCCTAGAGACAGAGTTGCCAAGCTTGTTAATATCAACGCTCTCTGTGCCGCCGCTATAGAAAGACTATGTGTTGAGATTAGGCATTTACATCATTCAGATATTGCGGAACTTCACGAAGGCTTTAAAAAAGGTCAGAAAGGATCTTCTACCATGCCTCATAAGAAGAACCCTATCTCTGGCGAGAATCTTACGGGTATGGCAAGAATGCTAAAGTCTCATGTCTCTATTGCCCTTGAAAATATTGTTCTCTGGCATGAAAGAGATATCAGTCACAGCTCTACCGAAAGAATGTACTTACCAGATAATTTAGGAGTCCTTCTCTACTCTTTAGATCGACTGGCCGATACAGTGAGAGATCTCGTTTTTCACAATGACGTAATTGAGCAAAAAGTGAAAGGTCAAAACTCATACTTAAGCAGTTACTATCTTCATAAACTGATTGAACTCACAGATGTAAAAAGAGAAGAACTTTACTACTGGGTTCAAGAAGCCTCTTTTGCTGGCGGACAAACCAATGACCCTAAGGCCATCAGAGAAAAAATAATAAGTCTGAGTAAAGAAGCCGGTTATGAACTTGATCTTCCTGTTCCAACATTCGAAGAAATTAAAAATATTTTCTTAAAACACTCAGATTCTGTATTTTCACGCTCGCTAAAAATCTATCCTTTGGTAGAATAAGAGCATGAAAATCTTTCTCTTATCTCTACTCTGCACTAGTACTTTTGCCTTAACGGCGGAGGACTTTACTTGGGAGCTAAAAGAGGAAAGAGAAAATATCAAAGTTTTTAGTGCCAAAGTTCATGAACAAACAGGAATTGTTCCTATTAAGGCCCAAACAATTCTCAACTACTCTGCTGAAAAAATTCTTACCGTTATTGCAGACACTAAGAGAAAGAAAGAATGGGTTCCTAAACTTCTTGTAGGTAAAGTCATCGAAGAAACAAGTGAGTATGACCGAATAGAATATGCACTTTACGACAGCCCTTGGCCTTTCTATGACCGTGCATTCATTATTTCAACAAATGGTATTCACAATAAAAAAGAAAAAAGTATTTTAATTGAAATCAAATCTGTCGAACATAAAGACTATCCACTAAACCCAGACTACGTACGTGGAAACACTCATATGGGCAATGTTTATATTCGCTACATCGGACCAAATAAATCATTTTTTCAAGTAACACTTCTTACAGACTTCAAAGGAAATATTCCAACATGGATCGTTAATATGGTTCAGGCCAAATGGCCATATAAGATGTTTGCCAACCTAACAAAACAGTTGGCCAAGAAAGATATCGTCGTCCTTGAGAAGTATAAAAAATTAAAATTTCTAGATTAAATCTTGTAGATCTTTCTTTTCTTTAATTGCTGTCACTATATCTTTTACTTTTTGAGAGTCACTCTTTGGTAATACAACAGTAACATTATCATTTGATATCACAATCATGTCATTCACATTTACCAAACCAACAAATTTCTTTGGGGCAAAGACGATATTATTCTCAGAGTTTTGAAAGTAAAAATCTCTTTCACCAATAATCACATTATTTTCTTTCTTTTCAACCACTGACTCAAGAGCATCCCAGCTTCCTAAATCATTCCAGTCAAAATCAGCAGGAGTCACCAATACCTCAGAGCTTTTTTCCATAATGGCATAATCAATACTCTCCGCAGGAATCTTGCCATATACCTCTGATGTTTTTGCAAAGTCACCAATTGATTCTTTTAATTCACTAAAGTGAGTAAACATATCAGGAGCATGTTTTGAAAACTCTTCGACTAAAGTCTTAATAGTTGAAACAAACATCCCTGCATTCCACAGGTATTCCCCTGTTTTTAAATATTCTGTTGCTACTTCTTTATTTGGCTTTTCTTTAAAGGCCTCAACACAAAAAGTATTTTCAGAAGCTTCGCTCCCCCTATGAATATATCCATAACCAGTGTGAGGAAAATTTGGCTTAATTCCAATTGTTACAATCTTTGATTGTTTAACCGCTGCTTGAGAAGCACGTCTCAATGACTCTTGAAAACCCTTTTCATTTAAAATCACATGATCTGAAGGAACAATGGCCATTACATCATTTTCACTTGCACCCTTTGCTAATAAGTGGGCCATGGCCAACAAGATACATGGAGCTGTATTTCTTCCACTAGGTTCAAAGACAAGGCCGTCCTCAGCAATAGCGCCGTTAGAACATTCACTAGCGAGCCCTTCCTGTTCTTTTACTGTAACCACATATCTTTTATCTTTTGATACTAATGAATCGAAGCGATTTAATGTAGTCGTTAATAGAGAATCCTTACCAACTAATGATAAATATTGCTTCGGTCTTTTAGAATAAGACTCCGGCCAAAACCGTGTCCCTTGTCCACCGGCCATAACAACAGCATATAAATGAGATTCAATCATAGTCTTTTCCTTTGAATTTATAATGATTGTATCAAGCTTGAATTACTTATTCAAAACGAACAAGTACATAATCCTGACCTTGGAAAAGAGAATTTTCCTTGGCAACATATTCCTTTGCTTCAGTAATAGTTCCAAAGACCCCTAGAGATACTCTGTACCATACCCCTCTTCCAGGAATATCAACTTCATTAATAATAGGAATATATCCTCTATACTTAAAACCTGCAGCAAATTCTTCTGCTTCTTTTAGACTTCTATGACTTCCAAGCTGAATTGTATACTTACCTGAGTAAGTGTCACTAGATGTTAATGAAGTATTCTGGTCATTATCACTAGGAGCCTGATCATTTAACGATGTAGCTGGCTCGATTGGCCTAGTCTCGCTTACAGGTTCATTTTTTTTTTCTTGAGGAGCTGCTGATTCTTCAACCGGTGCTTTTACTGCACCTCCTTCCTGATTTAACTCTTGATTAATTCTCTCTTCTAACCTTTTTTGGAAGTCTTCTTGATTAACTTCAAGCTTTCCTTCCTTATTTTGGTCAGTAATCTTCTGAACACTCTCTTCTTCCTTACTAAGGATATCCACATTTTGACGATCAATTGGCATGAAGCCTTGATCTGTAAAAGTGTACCCTTTCCCTAGCTTAAAGCCGAATACAAAGGCCGTTGAGGAAATCAGAATCATAAAAATAAAAATTAGTGCTACTTCTTTTTTAGCAAAGACGTAAAGCTTTGTTTTCTCATCCATATTATTATTCTAATGGCATTTTTTAGAAGTGCAAAACTTTTTACTTAGGAAAATTTGGTCAGTCATTTCATCTGTGAAATATCTAACTCATTTAGTCGACTTTATTCGCTATTAAAACCAATATCTGCTCAAGAAAGGAGGTCCTATGCGACTAATCAAAGCGAAAAAGGTAATCAAAGACAATAAAGGCCAAGGAATTATGGAGTATCTCATTCTCAGCAGTCTAATTGGTATATTTGCCCTTATGACAGTCAAGGAGTTCGGACAGGTCATCAACAAGAGAATCTCGAATATGAAGGAAAAGGTCGTTAAAGAGATAAAGTAATGAGCTTATTAAAGTATGTATTTTCTATTTCTCTCCTATTCATGGTTTTTCAACAATCCGTAAATTTCTATGAATATGTCTCTTGTTTACAAAAAGAGAGGCTGATTGAAACAGAACTACTTACTAAATTAATCTCAACAGATAAAAGCGAACTCGTCTTAAAAGGTTTTTGTCATTCTAAGGTCAGTGCCAAGAAACACAAAGATGAAGATAAGGATACTCATGTTATTAGCATCTATAAAGATTTTCGCCTTTTTAAAAAGTACAGCTACTAAAAATGATGGAAGTTTAGCGGGGCTTGGAATAACGTTTGTTCTTATTCTATTCGCCTTTACTATAATCCTCTGCCATCAGGGACTACTCATACACAAAGAAAATAAAGTCCGTAGGCATACTTACCTTTGTTTAAAAAGCATAGAAAAGCTTTATAAAGATACAGATAAAAAGATTGATCTCTTAAATAAAACTATCTTAGTGGCAAAACCTTTTCTCTTAACTCCAATGGTGAAAGTTGCGAGAGTGACAATTAAAGTCTCAAAGCTCTCGCAAAATGCCATCCTCTATTATTTTTTGAGTAAGAATTTCTTTTTGGAAGGGTGTGACTTGAAGTTCTCGATTCGTGGCTTACTTAAGTTTCCTTATAAGACCCTGAAGAAGCTTACTTTAAAGCGAGAGAATGATCTGGCCATTAAAAGGAGTAAAAAGTGGACAACAAAAATTTTCACAAACAGCACTCTTATAAAGAGGGCCTTCAAGCTAAATGTAAAAATAGAATATGTAGAAGGAGATCTTATTTTTTCACACGAAGAGGAGAAATTACTCTCGAGTGTACTCTCTGGCTTACCATCTTCCTTAGTATCACTCTATGGCAGTTCAAAATAACAAAGGTATTTTATGAAAGCTACTCAACCGAAACAAGAGAATTTATCAGTCATTGGAAATAACTCACTCTTTAACGAAAACAAAGCCCTTGATAAGATAAAGTTAGCGAAGCTAATTGTTTTCTTTATATTATCCAATATTCTGTCATACCAAATATCTCTTTATCTCAACAATACAGACGTCAAACCCATCAAGAAAACACAGTACTCTCCAAAGCTTGGTTATAAGAGGGTCACAATCAATGCTCGTATCTACATTCCACTTGAGAGTCCTAGTGGTTCCAAAGTGAATATCATTTCAAAGAGCCAAGTGATCATTAGAGAGGCTTACCTTATCGAGCTTAGCAAAATCGAAGACATGAGTAGCTCAAACTATTATCAGGTAACACTAGAGGTTTCAGAAAAACTTCTTTCAAAGTTATTTGAAAAAGAAGAGACATTTAAGATATTTCCAATGGTGTTAAATCACTCAAAAATAAACAATACAAAACCTCAGGAGACTTCAAATGAAATTATTTTTTAGCTTTTTACTTCTATCAACAGTCCAAGCAAGGCCAATCATAAAAATTGATTACCTAACAAGCCAGACTGACAATAAAGTTTTTCTAGAAAAGCATATTCGTGAACAGTACCAAGTTCCTGAAAAGTTTATTCAGTGGAATAGAGTTTCAGAATGCTCAGCTGGTGACACAACGAGTGTTCTTCACTTATGCCTTAAAGATGAAATCCAAGTTCTTAATATGAAACCTGTATTACTAGAAAAAATGATTAGCGGGTACTTAAACTAAAAAAAGCCCACGACTGTGAGCTTATATATAAGGATAACTATGTTTAAAAATTACTTATCAGGGTGGATAGCAAACTTAGGAGTTGAACCCTTAGTGTTATTTGCTGCCTTTCTTCTTTTACCCATTTTAGTTTTTTTAGCGTTTCTTTTGTTTCTTGTAACTCTAGTATTTGAAACCATTTTATATCTCCTCAATCACTTCAAAAAGTCATTTTCTTTTCTTATCACGATAACTAAGCAGTCATATCTACCTATTAATAGGACATTTGTCAAAACCATCCTTATGGCTTTTATCATAAGTATTGGAAAACCCGTTGCAAAAAGTCCTAAAATGACAGACATAGTCATCGGTAGAGGTGAAGTATTCAAGCTTAAAATCCCTCCCCCAGGGAAGTACATCATTGGAAATAAGGAGGTCATCAGTAGTAAGTACCGAAAACGAGAGAGCACTCTCTTATTAAAAGGCAAAATGTTGGGATATAGCCAAGTTCAAGTTTTTACAAAAGGGAGGCCAGAGGAAAGCTTCAATGTCTACATTATCTCAAAAAGACAGCAACTGGAGATTGTAAAATTAAAGAACTCTCTCTCAAATAAGAACCTCCTTGCACAACAAAAGAATAACTTAATACTAGAGGGGGTTATTACAAATCTTAATGATTATCTAAAAATCACATCCTTTTTAAAGAAGAAGAAATTTAAACACAATCTCCTCGTTGAAGATAAGCTTAGAAAGAAGATCTTAGCAGAAATATATTATTACTTTTTAAAAAATAATTATGATGAGACAAAATGTGAAATGGATCTCTTATATATTAATTGTTTTTATAAGAATATTGATAAACCGTTATTTCAATTGCTCAAGAAGAAGTACTCTATTAATTTTATAAGAAACTCTTCTTCTATTTCCTTAAGTCATTATCGATTGAAAATGAAAGTCATTCAACTTGAAAACAGTGACTCCCGAGAATTTAAACTTGGATTGGATAAGCTACAAGGAAGCTTGAGTTCTATCTTCAACAGTAGCGAAAGTCTCTATGAGAATAATTCAATCCTTTTAAACAATAAGCAGATCAGCTACTCTACACTTGCAAGGCCTGAGATAACCATTCGTGAAGACAAAGAGGTAAATATTGAGATTGGAAGTGATATCCCCTTTCAGGTCGGAAATAATCAGTCTGGCTTTCAACAACAATGGAAATTCACAGGTCTTAAATTTAAAATAAAACTTAAAAAAATTGGTGAACATTTTATTATCGATTACAACACTGAGTTCTCGAGACCTGCTGTTAATAATGTTATCTCTGGCAGTAAACAACAAAGCTCCATCTCCCTAAAAGAAGGTATTCCCACAAAAGTATTCAATATTGGTTATATGTCCACAGGTGATGAGATAAGCCAGCTCCCTTACCTTTCGAAAATTCCATTATTAGGAAAGTTATTTACTTCAACTGGTGGAGTAGAGACCTACAAGAAAGTCATTGCCATCATCACAATCGAAAAATGAAAGGAGCTATTATGAGAGACGAAGTCTTACAGGCACTAAAGCAAGTGAAGAGCTATTATTATGAGTATTTTAGATCAGGACAGGCTTTTGATGAGAATTCTTTTTTTCCGAAACTAGAAAAGCATTACCAGTGGCCCTTTACTCCTGAGCCAGTTAAATCTGAGTTTCTAAAATGGAAAAAAGAGCTGCATTCTTTGTATTTCATCCTGCAAATTATAGAAAACCCTGAAGTTGAGGAAATTATATTTCATCAATTTAACTTAGCTCAAATTATTCAAAGAAACTCAAGAGAAGAGTTCGTTGACCTACCATTCTTAGATGAGGAGGAGTTTCAACACCTTCTAGAATATTTGGCCTATATTGGTCATTGTGAATGGAACTTTCAAAAACCATTCATCAGCTTTTCGTTAAAGCTAGATGCTCATGACTTAAGATGCTCTCTAAGCCACTATTCCCTTAGCTCACAAAAAAGAAGTAAATTATTTTTAAGAACAAAGAAAAAGTCTTCAATTGATATTGAAAGTTTTTTTAATAAAAAAGAGATGGCACAATCAACCTTAGACCTTCAAGATGAAAAGAAGAATATTCTTGTTGCTGGAGCAACAGGTTCCGGTAAGACGACCTTTCTTAAAGAGATGCTGAATCTCTCCAATAGGAGTGATCATTTAATGATATTAGAAGATACAGCAGAAATTAATATTAATAATAAGAATACCACATACTTACTATCTAATAACGTCTCTAATATCTCAGACCTTCTTACTTATAGTTTACGTATGCGACCCGATCAAATTGTCATAGGCGAAATTAGATCTTCAGAAGTCATACCCTACTTAATGGCCATGAACACTGGTCACGGAGGAATCTCTAGTTCAATTCATGCTAATAGCTCTATTGATTCTATTCATCGTCTAGCCTTACTCTTTCAAATCTATCATGCAAAGGAAGGTGTTTCCTATAATCAAGTGATAAAGTTGATCTGCCAGTCGCTGGATTACATTTACTTCTTAGAAAATAAAAAATGTATTGAGGTTATAAAGGTTCTGAGTTCAGAGAACGGGAACCCTGTGGTTGAGACGATTTATCGAGAGTCAGGCAAATATCAAAAACCTTTTGAGCTTCCAAATGTAATTTCTCTTCATTCATAAAAGTTACTTTATTATCTGTAAAATCGATCGGATTAAGGGAGTAAATTTGGTCAGAGAAGTTCTCCAAGTTTTGTCCTAAAAGATAAATAATATAAGAGCTTCCTCTTTTTTGAAAAGTGAGAGCAAGAAAATCACTCTCCGTATAAGGAGTATCGCTAACCAAAGTCCCTTTCCCATCAGGATTGAGAGTTGATCGAACGAACAATGGAATTTTAAGGTCTTTTATTGGACTAAGAGTTCTTGAAAATAAAACTTTTGCTCCATGAGTGGCCATTAACTCGGCCTGGTCATAGCTTAGATTTTTAAAGAAAGTAGATCCCTCCACAACACTTGGGTCACAATTAGCGATTCCTTCCACATCGGTCCATATCTGGACTTCATCAAGCTCTAAAATATTTGCTAAAATAGTCGCACTATAATCAGAACCTTCTCGGCCTAGGGTTGTAATATCACCTTGATTATCACTTCCAATAAAGCCTTGAGCTATAAATATAAATTCTTCATTCATTCTTTCTTTTAACTCTTTAGCATTTGAGCGACTTGTTTCAAGGTCAACATTACTCATAGTAAAGAGACTGTCTGTTTTTATAAGATCAGGACTGTAGAGTAACTCCACTGAGCTATCTTTTGATTTCAGTAGCTCATAGAATATTCGAGAGCTCCATAGCTCACCTATTGAATAAAATTTATCCATCATCTGCGGGAGGTATTGAGCTGAAGTCTTACATTCTAAAATGTAGTTTTCAAGCTTATCGATAATAGAGTTTGAAATATCAGGAGAAAGGTTTAGCTCATTTAAGATATGACGATGTCTCTCAATGAGCTTTTCTTTCACATCAGAGAAGTCTTGTTTATTGATAATACGTTGATAGAGATTCTCTAAGTCATTTGTTGTATTGTAAGTTGCTGAGAGAATAACAAGTTTAGTATCAGGATTTTTACAAATAATGGAGTAGCATCTTAAGAATGCATTAGCATCCTTAACACTACTACCTCCAAACTTTATAACAACCTTTTTACTCAAATTAATCTCTCTTTAATTTCTTATAACTCATTCTCTTAGGAGTAAGAGCTGATTCACCAAGTCTCTTACGTTTATCTTCTTCATATTCTGAAAAGTTTCCATCAAACCAAACGATTTCAGAGTTACCTTCAAATGCTAGGATATGAGTGGCCATTCGATCTAAGAAGAACCTATCGTGAGAAATAATAACGGCACAACCTGCAAAATCAACAAGGGCCTTCTCTAAGGCCTGTAAAGTATTTACATCTAGATCGTTTGTCGGCTCATCTAAAAGAAGAACATTTCCTTCTTCCTTTAGCATACAAGCAAGATGAACTCGATTTCGCTCTCCACCTGAAAGCTCAGATACTTTTTTCTTCTGATCCTCTCCTGCAAAATTATATCTTGCAATATAGGCCCTTGAATTAACAAGCTTCCCACCGAGATCAATTTGGTCTGTTCCACCTGAGACAACCTCAAAGAGAGTTTGATTTGGATCAAGTTCTCTACCTTGGTCAACATAACTTAGCTTAACAGTTTCACCAAATTTTAGATCTCCACTATCAGGCTTCTCTTGTCCCATTAGAATTTTAAAAAGTGTTGTTTTACCAGCACCGTTAGGTCCAATAATTCCAACAACGCCACCTGGAGGTAATTTAAAAGATAAGTCTTCATATAAAACCTTGTCACCGAAGGCCTTAGAAAGATGACTTGCTTCTATAACAACATCCCCTAACCTTGGTCCTGGTGGAATAAAGATTTCATTAGTTTCCGAATATTTTTCGTTATTTTCTTTAACTCTCTCTTCGTAGTTTTTAATTCTTGCCTTACTTTTTGCTTGTCTCGCCTTAGGTGAGGCCTTAATCCATTCAAGTTCTTCTTTAAGCATTTTCTGTCTTTTAGATTCACTCTTTTCTTCTTGGGCCAAACGCTTATGCTTTGTTTCAAGCCAAGTAGTGTAATTACCCTCGTAAGGAATTCCTTGTCCTCTATCCAGTTCTAAAATCCAACCTGCAACATTGTCTAAAAAGTAACGATCGTGAGTTACCGCGATAACAGTTCCCTTATATTGTTGTAAATGGCGCTCTAGCCACCAAACTGTTTCTGCATCAAGATGGTTTGTTGGCTCATCTAAAAGTAAAATATCTGGCTCTTTTAAAAGTAAACGACAAAGAGCAACTCTTCTTTTTTCTCCACCTGAAAGAACTCCACATTTGGCATCTGATGGAGGACATCTTAATGCCTCCATGGCCAAATCAAGACGACTATCAAGGTCCCAAGCGTTTGCAGCATCAAGTTTGTCTTGTAGCTTTGCTTGCTTATCAAGCAGGGCGTTCATTTCATCATCACTCATTGGATCACTAAACTTCATAGAAAGTTCATCAAATTCTTTAAGCATAGCAACGACTTCACCAGCTCCTTCTTGAACAACTTCTCTAACTGTCTTTTCAGGATCAAGAGTCGGCTCTTGCTCTAAAAAACCTACACTGTAACCTTTAGATATGGTTGTCTCTCCAAGATGATCATCATCAAGTCCTGCCATAATTCTTAAAAGCGTAGACTTACCTGCACCATTCAATCCAAGGACGCCAATTTTTGCCCCAAAGAAGTAAGAAAGGCTTATATTTTTAAGTACATGCTTTTGCTTATATACTTTTCCAACCTTATTCATTGAGTAAATAATTTGCTTGTCGTTCGTAACGGCCATCTAGATTTCCTTTATAAAATTTGTGCTCCAAATTTATAAAAGCAACCACAGATTTACAATTAGTTAATGAGAATTGCTGCAAAGAAACTGCTAATAAAGATGAAGTAGCTAGGAATAAAGAAGATGACACCTACCGCAAACTGTAAAAAGAGCACTTTCTTTAACGCTTTGCCGAATTGTTGTTCAATCACAAACCAATACTCTTCGAAAATATCATTTTGAAAATGTGATATTGGAATAGATAAGTTCTTCCAAGAATGAATGGCGTTTTGTATTTGGAAACGATAATTGGCAAGCTCCTTTGGACAAAGCTGCTCCAGTTTTTCCACCCCACTTTCTTTTAATGCAATACTAGGGGCCATCCCCACCTGGGAACGAAATAAGAGATTCATAAAAATAATAAGTGGGTTCTCATATTTATTAGTAAAGTTATTCAAGATTTTTTTTTGAATGGAAATGAAAAAGTAAAAACCAATTAAGTTGATGGAGAGAATGAAAGCGAGGACATGCTTATTGACTTCGACCTTTGTTACTTTATGAAAGACAAAAATAAATCCCCATATTATGACCATCATTAAAAACATCTGTAATAAAGTCTGCGATCGAGCACTTTCGAATTTTTTTTGAAATTGAATATCTTTAATCAATCCTTTTTTTATTGATCGAAATATATCTGTTACTTCACCTCCAAAGCGAAACTTTACGGCCAGTGTCTCTCTAATAATTTTTGTATATGATTTATACTCAAAGGGAATTTCTTTAATTAAATTATAATCATTAATACACATCAGATTTGGGATTAGTGTATAAAGCCTGTCGCCAACAGATGAGAGCTTTTCAAACTTTCGAAGTAGCATTTTGTAACACGACAACCAATATTGATGGGGCAGAAGAGCTACGACAAAAGTAATTATAAGCAAAGTAACGAGAACCAAATCACACCCACTATTGACGAAATATTAATAATCTGTGATTATGACAAGATGAATCAAGCACAACTAAACCAACTATCACAAGAACAACTTGTTAATCGAGTCCAGGCCCTCAAAGAGATCTGTGACACTATTAATCCATACCTCCCACTTACAGATGAGGCCGTTAAAAAGTTGGAAAGTTTCAATATTGAAATTTCAAGTGATCCCTTCCATTTAACGAACCAACTTCTTGCTTTAGTAGATAACAGCGTAGAAGAATTAGAAAAAAGAAAGAATATAAGACAATGAGCTCAGCCGTTTTAATCCCTATGCTTATTGGAGCGATTGGAATACTCCAAGGTTCCATTAATCGCCAAATGTCTAATGAGGTTGGCCTTAGCACCGCTCTCGTCTTCGGAAATGTGATCACACTAGTTATTAGTATCGTTTTTTATTATCTGGTTTACATAAGCCCGAATTCATATCCAAGTTTTTTTCTACCTCGCTCGATAACAAATAATTTTCAGTGGTGGTACTTACTTCCAGGACTATTTGGCTTTGTTATTATTACAGCTCTTCCCTACGCTATTTTTAAGCTAGGAGCTGTTCAAGTAACTCTCTTTTTAATCACTGCTCAGATTGTGACCAGTTGTTTTTGGGATGTTATTGTGGAGAAAATAACTGTTTCTCCGAATAAAATTATTGGAATTATTCTAGCGATTATGAGTGTTGCTATTTCTAGTTGGAAAAACTAAAAGTTCCCGCCACCAAGAATTTCATTTAAAGCATTAAGTGCATCTACACTTGTGAAGATACTGAAAGATTTATCTGATTGATCAATGATAATTGCCGAGCCAATTTTCTTTGAGCTCATTTCGAAAACAACATCTTTTAAAAGTGTATGTGATTCCACTGAGTAAACACTAGTGGACATGAGATCAGAAGCTAAAATATTTGTCTCTTTAGGAATATTAGTAATATCTCTCTCACTAATGATCCCTAAAACAGTGCCGTCTTCAACTACTGGAACGTGTCTTACTCCATTATCCTTCATGAGAGCACTTACTTCATCAATGGTTGATGACTTACTTGCTGTAATAGAACAAGGAGTTGAATATTCCTCAACCTGAATATTTAAAATTTCATTTAGCTTTTCTTCACAAGATTTTTTCATAGTTTCTACTCTACAATTCTATGCTTCCACGCACGGATGTCAGTGGCAAGATAGTCATACTTCATTTCACCTAGTGTATACTGAGCAAATTCGTAATCAGTTGTATGAGTTAAACACTCAGTAGGACAAGCAACAGTACAAAGTCCACAGTAACAGCAAAGTGCTGTATCAATTGTGTATTGCTTAAGATCAAGTCTAATAGGCGTTCCACCATCAGTTTTAAGCTTAGGTGCTTCTTTATCTCTTTTTACTGCCGTAATATAAATACAATCAACCGGACAAGCATCCGCACACTGCATACAAGAGATACAGTTATCAACATCATTAAAAAGTCTTGATCTTGAATTCTTTGGTAGCTCTTCTTTTACTTCAGGGTACTCGATCGTTACTGGTTTTACAGTAAGAACGTACTTCATTGTAATCGACATACCTTTAAAAGCTGTCGATACAGCTACCCAAATATTTCTAAACCATTTTCCAACAGTCAGATCTTCTTCGTAACGAGCTCTATTTGTATCTAAAATTGAAAGGTCATTAGTTTTCATCGATCCACCTCACCTAAAACAATATCAATACTACCAATTGCTGCAACAAAGTCCGCAATCATCATACCTGGAGCCATCTCTGGCAGCATAGATACATGAGTATAACATGAAGACTTAACTTTCATTCTATATGGAGTTTTACCGCCATCTGAGATTAAATGGTAACCAAGCTCACCTCTAGGGCATTCTGTTCTCATATAAACTTCACCAGCAGGAACTTTCAATACCTTAGGCACTTTACCCATTATAGAACCTTCTTCAATACCATCTAGACACTGACGAAGAATCTTAATTGATTCATGCATTTCTAACATTCTTACGTAATAACGATCCCAACAATCTCCGACTTGACCTTTTAAGCCTTCACCTTTGATAACATCAAAATCTAATTCTTTATAAAGCCCATATGGTCTTTCTTTTCTTAGATCCCAATCAACTCCACTACCTCTTAGTACTGGACCAGTTGCTCCATACTCGTAAGCCATTTCTTTAGAAACAACACCAACGTTTGCAGTTCTTGAAATAAATATTTTATTCTCACCAACGAGAGCGTGATATTTCTTTAGATTCTCTTCCATCTTATCGCAGAAGGCTTCAATTCTTTTTAATTGATCATCATTAACATCGTTCCAAACTCCTCCTAACCAAATGTAGTTATAAAGTAGTCTGGCACCACTAAGCTCTTCGAAAATTCTAAGAATATCTTCTCTGTCTTGGAAGGCATATAAGAATGGAGAAAAAGCTCCAAGGTCAATGGCATAAGTTCCAAAGAACATTAAATGAGAAGCTATTCTTTGCAGCTCACCAATCATCACTCTAAGATACTCAGCTCTTTTAGGAACTTCAGTTCCGAGCATTTTTTCAACAGTAAGGGCATAACCCCACTCCATACTCATAGAAGCAAGATAGTCCATACGATCAACAAAAGGAATGACTCCTCTATAATCGATATGCTCAACGTGCTTTTCAAAACATCTATGAAGGTAACCTAAATGAGGAATCGCTTGCGCAATGATTTCACTATCTGTTTTTATTTCAACTCTTAAAACTCCGTGAGTTGCAGGGTGCTGTGGCCCCATATTCAGAGTCAAAAGATCCGATTTTATTTTTTCTTGTCCAGTGTATGGTTTTCCGTTGATTTCAATCATCTTTAATAAACCTTATTGAGCAGATTCTGGTTCTTCTTGTTTCCAACTATAAGCAACTTTCTTCTCGTCACCCATTTTCTCCATAATCTCTTTGAAGAAATTGTGATCAGCTTTGTTAACTTTTTCAGGTGGATCAACAACCATATCGTTATAAACTTCTTGTACTTTATAATCTTTTCTTAATGGATATCCTTCCCAGTCGTCAGGACAAAGAATTCTTCTCATGTCAGGGTGACTTGTAAACACAACTCCAAGCATGTCGTAAGTTTCTCTTTCAAGAAAGTTAGCAGACTTCCAAACAGAACAAACAGAATCTATGGCAACGGTTGCATCAGAGCTCGTCTTAGGAAGCTTGGCCTTAATAATAACTTCTGAGTTTTTAGTGAATGAAGCAATGATATAAGAAACCTCAATACGATCTTCGTAATCAGTTCCAGTTACACACTGAAGAACATTCATATCATAATCAGAGTTTTTTAAGTTTTTACAAACTTCTAAAATTGATGAAGCTTCTACAAAGATTAAGTTATCTCCAACTTCTGCTTCAACAACACAAGCATTTGCTCCACTTACTTTAGAGTTGATAAAATCAGCAATTTCTTTATGCATTTTTCACCCACTTATTTTTAAGAAGTCTTTCATTTGCAATTTTCTTTTGAAGAGTCATGATTCCTTCGATAAGTGCTTCTGGTCTTGGAGGACATCCAGGAACATAAACATCAACAGGAACGATTTCGTCTACACCCTTAAGAACATGATAACCATGTTGCCAGTAAGGGCCGCCTTTATTTGCACATGATCCCATAGAGATTACATACTTTGGTTCGGCCATTTGCTCATAGAGTGTATTAATTCGAGTTGCCATTTTCAGTGTAACTGTTCCAGCAACAATCATTAAATCTGCTCGACGAGGAGTGGCCATAAAAGCTCCACAACCAAATCTTTCTAAATCGTACTTTGCAGCACCTGTTGCCATCATCTCGATTGCACAACAAGCCAGACCAAAAGTCATTGGCCACAAAGAGTTCTTCCGACCCCAATTAAGGAAGTCATCTACCTTCATCAATACAACGCTATCTTGCATTAAATAGACCCTTTTAAAGTGATAAAATAATGTCTTAAATTTACCTATGAAGGCTTTCTAAGTCAACGGAACAAGGCTGTTTTTCAATAAAACATTCTATGCTTGTAGAAGTAATTTTAGAAATTAAACGGTGTGCTAGAACATCTATTTTTGAAAGAATCATTCATTTTGGCAAAAAGCATTACTTGAGAATTTTGCTCGTATTGTCCATCTGAAGCAGGGCTACGGGAAATACGCTCTTTCATCAAGGCCAAACGTTTTTTATCGTTTTCACATACCTTGCTCATGATGCTTTCGTATTCTTGAACAGCGGCCATTGGATAAGGAAGACCATATGCACTACTGATAAAGAGTGCACTTTCATTACTGGCATGAGTCAAACTCGAACCATGGTCGTGACTGTGGCCAGACATTTTCTTTTGAAATTCCTGAAAGTAATTACCCATTTTATAGAATTCTTTACGCCCAAGATGACGACTCAATTTACCGGTCTCTGGATCTACAACTCGAGAACAATTTGTTTGCGAATGGACTTTTACTGGAAAAAGTTCTGTTAAGACTTTGCATTCAACGAGGTAAGCATCAACTTCACCACCAGTACCTTCCACTGTAGACTTAACAAAATCCGGTAGTGAGAAATTTACTTGATAAGGGTTAAAAGCTTTTCTAAATGTGTAGTGAGTAAGTTCATGAGCAAGGTCTAGTGTGGCATTCATCACTGTTAAGTTCTTATTTAAATAAACAGTACTTTTTGATTCCATAACCACTTGATCAGGTCTACTAGGAGAAAACTTTCTTATGAGAGTTGTATCAGTTAATGAGCCGTTACCAACTTTAATTATATCTGAAAGTGTTTCCCCATATTTTGCAGCTTTCTTTTTTGCTTTTAAAAGTATTGCTTTACCTGTTTTACTTTTTGATAGAAATTTGATGATTTCTTTAAGAGATTCTTCTTCTGTCGAAGCAATTTTAGTCCACTTTTCATTGTAACTATAAGTCCTATCAGTAAACAACGTTTGCTCTTTACGAACAAACATTTTTGCTTGAAGAGAGTTGATTAAAATAAAAAAAGTGATTAGGCCCAAAAGTCTCATAGAGACTTTTCGTCATAAGAAAGCTAACTATTTAAATTAGTTGAGGATTCTTAGCTTAAAGGTAAAATATTCCTAGAAGCGAGCCTGTCTATAGCGAAAGAATTTTGACTCTTTTGTTCGGAAATCCTCTACAAACGATCTGTTACGAGTATTTTTCCCAATAAGGACTTCATAACTTCTAAAAATGCGAGCAATCTCTGAGCGTTTTACTTTGATTAAAAAAGCACACGTTGCTCCTTCACGATACTTCACATGTTCAGGTAATGGAGGATAAAGTCTTTCTTCCCAATATGTTTCAACGATACTAGTTCTTCGAAAATTTTTCATGGCCAGAGTTTCACCTGACTCTTTTAAAAGTGTTTTAATATTTTCTGGTGACCCAATGGTTGCAAACTCATAAGCTTCTTGAACAATTTTTTCTCGACCATAGGCCTTTAGTAAATTACAGGCAATCTTTCTGCTAATCTTTGGGGCAGTTTCAAAAGCAAAGTAGTAATAATTTGGATCGGAAGTTTCTGATCCAATTTTTTGCGGTTTGGTAACCCATAGAGGAAATCCCTCATGCGAAGAGTCAGTTATCTTATAATCCTTGATCTCTCTTTTTTGAAAAATAAAGGCGGCATTTTTAGGATTACCTGAGCATCCCACTAAGATGCACAACGAAAAGAAAATGATCAATGATTTAATATACATAGCTAAATTATGAACCTCTAATGAATATTGTCAAAGTAATTTAACTATAAATTCTTCTTATTTTCCTTGAATAACTCACCTATAGCCCTTAAAAAGTAAGTAATAATTAATTTCAAAAATAAGGAGAATAAATTATGGAACACAAATTACCAGAATTACCATGGTCGAATGACGCTCTTGCTCCACATATCTCACCAGAGACTCTTGAGTACCACTATGGAAAGCACCATGCAGCTTACGTTACAAAACTAAATGCTGGTATTAAAGGAACAGAATTTGAAAACTCTACTCTTGAAGAAATTGTAATGAAAGCTTCAGGCGGATTATTTAATAATGCGGCACAAGTTTGGAATCATACTTTTTACTGGAACGGTTTAGCACCAAAAGCTGGTGGACCTGCTACAGGAGCTATCGCTGACGCCATTAATGGAAAATGGGGATCATTTGATAAGTTTAAAGAAGAATTTACAAACTCAGCAGCAACAAACTTTGCTTCTGGATGGACTTGGCTAGTTAAAGACTCTTCAGGAAACCTTGAGATTCTAAACACTGATGATGCTGATACAGCAATGAAACATGGTAAAACGGCTCTTCTAACAATTGATGTTTGGGAACACGCTTACTATGTTGATTACAGAAACGCTCGTCCTAAGTATATCGAAGCATTCTGGAATCTTGTTAACTGGGACTTTGTTAACAAAAACTTTGCTTAATTATTTTTTAAATTTTAAATTAAAGAGGGCTCCGAAAGGAGCCTTTTTTTTAAATAATGACTCTTAAAACTTCTTCTATATCAGTTAGGCCACTAGCAATTTTCTTTGCCCCGTGAATATTCATCGGTGTATATTTTCCTTGCATGGCCTTTATCAAGTCTACAAGTTCAACTTTCTTATTTACGATGGCCCTTAAAGCATCATTCATCACAACCAGTTCATAAATTGATAAACGGCCCTTATAACCAGTATCTTTACAATCAGTACAACCAACTGGCGAATAAGTATGTTCAGGCATTTTTACTTTATAAGGAGCACAAAGAGTTTTCCATAAGTGCTCAGAGGTCTTTTCTTTCTTCTTACAATAGGGGCATAAGACACGAACAAGCCTTTGGGCCATAACACCTTTTAAAGAAGCATTAATTAAATGAGGGGCTACACCTAAGTCTACAAGTCTTGTAATAGAAGAAAGAGCATCGTTGGTATGAAGTGTAGAAAAAACCATATGCCCTGTAAGTGAGGCTTGAATCGCCATTTCTGAAGTATCTTTATCTCGAATCTCTCCTACCATAATAACGTCAGGGTCTTGTCTCATAAAAGATCGAATGGCCTCAGCAAATGTTAAGTCGATACTATGATTGATTTGCATTTGATTAAAGTTATCATTGATGATTTCAACAGGATCTTCAGCGGTACAAATATTAACATCTGGCTTTGCAATTTCTTTCAAAGAAGCGTGAAGTGTTGTTGATTTACCTGAACCAGTTGGACCAGTGACTAAAACCATTCCATAACTTTGCCCAATTATATTCTTCCATGTTTCTAAATCTTTTCCTTCAAAACCTACAGTTTGGAGATCACTATCGGCCATTTTTGGATCAAAAATTCTCATCACAAGTTTTTCGCCATAATGAGTTGGAATAGTAGATGATCTAATTTCAACAACTCGATCTCCTTCTAAACTTCTCTTAATTCTTCCATCTTGCGGTTTTCTTTTTTCATCAACCTTCATATCAGAAAGAATCTTCAAACGACTCAACACACTTAAGAAAATTTCTCCTTCAAAGCGATAGACATCACGAAGACGTCCATCAACACGAAAGCGAACTTTCCCCTGTCCGCTCTTAGGCTCAAGGTGAATATCTGTTGCTCTTTCATCGTAAGCAAATTGAAAAAGCCAATCCACAATTCCTGAGATTCCAGATTCGTCTCTTGCATTAATTAACTGATTTTTTTGACCTAATAATTTGTCTATATCTTGCTTTCTTCCATCATCATCTGAACCAAGACTTCGACCTAGATTTTTAATAGCTTTTTGAACAGTATAAAAATCTTCCATACTTGTATTTATGGCAGCAGGGTTAGACACTACTACTTTAACTTTCTTCTTAATTGAGCGTTCAACTTCCCCTATCCAATCAAGCCAGAAAGGTTCACAAGTCGCAAAAGTTACTGCATCGTCTTCAATTAATACAGGAAGGACTCCTAATCTTTTAACGTAAGCTTTTGGTAGAAGCTTTGTTACTTTTTCAATATCAATTTTCATGGGATCAATGTGATAGTAATCCATTTGAATAAATGTGGCATAACATCGAGTGACACCTTCAAGATCAATTGTCACAGCGGGATTTCTTCTATCTTTTATATTGCTTTCATAGAGTGTAATGAGTGGATGTTTCTTACTTAGAATACCTTTTTTCTTAATGGACTCTCTTTCAATCTCGTTAATAAATTGAGCTTCATAAAAAAGATCGAGAACTTCTTCTAGCGAAACTTTTCGACTCATTTTATTAAAATTTACTTTTAAGGCCATCTTTCCTCCATCTGTCTTATCGGATTTTCACGGAGAAATGTTAAAATGAACGGAATAACAGAGCTATTTAGTCGGCGACAATGTTTTGATACACCTTCTTGGCTAAAATAGTTTTGCCAAAGAAGGTCATGTGACCGAAATCACCTCCAAAACTATCTTGAAAGACTTCATCATATGACTTCTCATTCAGTGCTTGTAGAAATGTGTTTTTATTCGAAATCACTTTAAAGTCGTCAAAATTAGTGGATTCAAAAATCTTAGTAGAACGTAACGGATACTGGGAAATGATAACCTTTACACCCTTAGATTTCAGATAATTTGCAACATAGAGAATATTGCTCAAAGTCTTGGGAGAGAATTGATTTTTATCAAATGTTGAGATCAAATCATCAAGTTTCATTTTATTGGCTTTACCATAGTTAAACTTTTTCAAAGCTGGTACGACCTTGGTTTTTTCTTCTTCAGTTAAAGTAGAAATAATACGCTTAGTTTTTTCAATTTCTTCTTCCCCAAGAAGGCGAATAAATAATTCTTTCGAATCTGTATCAAGCTTTTCATTATTTGCGTATGCTTTTAACAAATACCCTTTCGTTCTATCAAAGTCCCGATAGGCATTAAAAAAGAAAACCGCTAGAAGGTGATTTTGACCTTTAATGGATTCTAAATAGCGAGCTTCTTCTTCAATACTTTTCTTATCATCTAGGTCTTCATACACCCATAATCGATCAATTCGAAACTGTGTTTCTTTAGGGAATTTATCAATCATAAAATTATAAATTTCTAAAAGCTTCAAATCAAAACTTCGCTCTGGTAGGTGATCCCCTACCACTTCGAAAGCCACTTGAATCAGTTCTATATTTTCAAGTTCTTTATAGTCACTAAGAAATAAATCCTTTGCTTCATCAATTCTCTTAGCATTGAGTAAGCGAACAAGCTTTTCATCAGCACTGTCTGTGGAAAATAAATCAGCAAAATAAAGACCTAGTTTATAGAGAAAAAGCCTTTGGTAAGGTGATCGATTGACTTTAATTGCGGATGAAATATGAAAACGATCGTTAATACCCATCATAAGAACGGCGTAGTCAGGTTTTGATAATTCATAAATTTTTTCGATATTTAGTTTAAAAAAGTCTGTATTAACAGCGTCGTAACCATGATCAATTACTTGATACCCTGGCGTAATACTATTATTAAAAATATCTTGTAAAACAATTGGATAGCCTCCTTCTGTTGTAGACTCTCCTAGACAAAGGACTCTTTTCTTATTTTTTTCAATGACAGTATTCTTAATTTTTGTATTCGAAATAGCCTGTCCATTATTACTAACAGCAAAAGATGACAACTGCCCCACAACTTCAACTAAAAAAAGGATGAGAAGAATGGTTATAAATGGAAAAAGTTTTTTAGACATTATTGCTTAGTCCAGAAATCTAATAAATTTCTAGTCTCCTCTTGGTTACATTTATTTCCAGCTAAAGAGGTTACAATATCAAAGAGAGAATAGTAAAATTCTCGCTTCTGCCGAATGGCTTTTCTATTAAGGTTTATAGAAAGAGCTGACTTCAACCCTTGAAAGCTCAACTCTCCGGCCAGACCATAACTGGTTAGAGAAACCGAAAGACTAATCGGAGAAAGAGAGAGACTCGCGCCAACAAAAGTTGAAAATGAATCACAGCCACTAAGGGAACTCTCTAGAGCATCAGCGACTTTACCAAGCTCAATAAAGTCATACTTCTCACTGGCTTTCTTCGTTAGCATGGCATAGTCTTTTCCAAGACTTCCCAAACTAAATTTCTTACGAAAAGCTTCTTGTATCAACATTCTAATGGGGGCCGTTTTCAATGGATCAAACTTAACCTTTAACTTAAGAAGTGTTCTAATTATTTTATTGTAAAAAATAACGACTCCCATTTTTGACTTTAATTCAGGATGATCATTCACATACTCTTGCAAATAGAACATTTCCTCATTCAATCTATTCTTAGAAAAATCCACGCTACTTTTGATTCTTTTCATTTGGTCACGAAACTGAAAAAGTTCAATACCTAAGCTATAACCCGCTCCGACCTCTCCAGGGATCCCCGCTATTTCAAGACTACCTGACAAGGCCAGAGATAAGAACTGCCCTCTATAATGTTGATTATTTCGGCACATAAGAGAGTTAACAAAAACTAGATCTGCATAAACTCCAATATCTGTCGCGACCTTCATACCGGGAGCACAAAAGACTCCGACTTTTCCGTTGTGATGAATGAGCTCGTAACCTTGAGTCACTCCTGCTATTGCAGAGGCTCCCATACTCACTCCGACTCCAAGACCATTAAGCATACTTTTTGTGTGAGTCTTGATCAAAATTTTAAACTTCCAGAGTGCTTCTTTGAATTTTTTGAGTAGTTGCCAGTCGACTAGGCCTTTGTGCTTTTTCTTTTTCGCGGCATTATTTATTTCTCGAAAGAATTCTTTTTCGAACTTATTCTTTTCGTTTTTATAGGCACTTGTTGGTTCACAAATACTCTGACTTTTATCATAAAAACATTTTAAGTATTGAGACTTAAAGACTGAGGCTTTTTGTTCATTTTCAATATGAATCATTTCCTGAAAAGGATATTCCTCGTAACAAGACTTTTTAACTTCATCCAGGCATTGTTGAAAGCTTACTTCATTGATCTTATCATTGGCCGGCTCTCTACTTTGTTTCATGTGACTACAACTAGAACTAAAGAGTATGATAAATGTAATAATGAACTTTCTCATAGGTACTATTTATCGGTATTAAATGCCCTCAACTTGATGTTTTTATTAAAGTTTATGCCAGATTAAATCGATACGAACATCATGGAAGAAGAAGTACAACGAAAATTCATTGCAGATGACCTAGAAATCATTGATTTATTTAAAGTTATCCTCAGGGACAAAGAGAAACTTTGGGCCTGGCAACAAGATAAGCTTCCTAATGGAGTCAGACCTGTACACTTTGTTTCAATCAGAAAAGTAGATCCCATAAAGAAAATTATTGAAGTCATTCCAACCACTAATACGGGCTTTACATACGTTAAAGGCAAAGACCTCTTTCTTTATTGTAAAAGTAAAAATATCGCCACTAAAATTTCTATGCGAGAACTCGAGAGTGAGTATATTACTTTTACTATTCCTCAAAAGCTCAACATTTTAAGTGAGGAGTTGGCAGAAAAGTTGGCCATTGTAGAAAAAGAGAACGAAGAGAGTAACGCCCACAAAAGAGAAGTTCCAAGAAAACAAGCTGATGGTCAGTTAGTAACAGTCCACAAAGTTGATGAAAATGGAGAAATCATTCATGATGATCTCTTTGGACTTTATGATATTTCAGCTGGAGGAATGGGCTTCAGAGTTTATGACCCTGCTGAGTTTCTTAAAGGCGATCGGGTTATTGTTCCCAGCGTCAATGGTAAGGATCTCCCTAACTCACTGAAAGGTGAAGTAATGTCTGTTCGCCTTATGGAAGATGAAGGCGATATCTTTAAAGTAGGCGTTCGCTTCATTAAATAACACATCGCAAATTTTCAATTATTACTAATCTTTAACATGATTTCATGCTAGTTTATTTGACTTCTGACAGGGCATTAAATAAAAAAACTAGGTTCAGTTTTTACAGGAGACACACACATGAAATTGATGAAATCAGTAGCGATTCTGCTATGTACTCTAATAATTAGTTCAAATAGTTTTGCCAAAGTAAAAATTGGATTCTTACTTAGCACACTACAAGAAGAAAGATATCTTAAAGATAAAAAATACTTTGAAGACGAAGCGAAAAAGCTTGGTGCAGAAGTGATTTTTTATTCAGCTGACAATTCAGAAAGAACTCAAGTTAAGAAAATGGAAAATCTTCTTACTAAAGGTGTTGATGTTGTTGTTGTACAACCAGTAAATTCGGATGCAGCTTCTACCCTCGTAGAAATTGCAAAAGAAGACGACATTCCAGTTATCGCTTACGATAGAATTATTAATAATGCTGACCTTGATTATTATGTCACTCAAGACTCTAAAAAAGTTGGGCAACTACAAGCAGCGGCTGCCGCTAAAGCCATCAATGGTAAGGGAAATGTTGTTATCCTAAGTGGCCAATCTGGACACTCTGTTGCCAATGCCATTACTGAAGGTGCCACTGAAGAACTAAAGAAACACAAAGGAATTAATATCGTTGTTCAAAAAAATCACGATGCTTGGTCACCTTCTCTTGCAATGGCCACAACAGAAAATGCTCTTTCTAAGTACAATGGAAAAATCGACGCTGTTCTTGCCAACAATTCAGGAATGGCCAACGGAGCCGTTCAAGCAATTGCAGGTTTTGATAAGAAACTTATCGGAAAAGTTTTTGTAGCTGGAGCAGATGCAGACCTTGCTTCAATCAAAAATATTGTTAAAGGAAGTCAGCAATTTGAAGTTTTTAAAGACTTTAAAATCTTAGCTGAAACTTCAGCAAGAGTTGCTTTCAACGTTGCTTCTAAAAAAGCTATCGGCTTCGAAATGACAAAATCATATAACGGTAAAAAAGATGTATCTGTGATTAACACTCCTGTTTTTCCTGTTACAAAAGATACAATTCAAGAAATTATTATCGGTAGAGGATTTCATACTAAAAATTCTATCTACGGAAAGTAATCTCAATGAGTCTATTAAAAGCAAATCAAATAACCAAAGAATTCTCAGGTGTCCGCGCTCTTAAAGGCGTGGACTTCTCTATTGAGAAAGCTCAAGGTCTTGCCCTCGTGGGTGAGAATGGTGCTGGAAAATCGACCCTCATGAAAGTGATCAGTGGAGTTTATCCTCACGGTCATCATGGAGGTGATATTCATTTTGATGGAAAGAAGGTTCAATTTACGGGTACTAAAGACGCTGCCGAGCTTGGAATTGCCATCATTCACCAAGAGCTAAATCTTTTTCCAGAGCTTACAGTTGCTGAAAATATTTTTCTAAGTCACCTTCCACAAAATAGAGGCGTGATTGATTTTGAACTTATTAATAAAAAAACCCAGGCCCTACTCGACCAACTGGATATGACTTTTCGTCCTGATGAAAAAGTTATCGACCTTAATACAGGTCATCAGCAGATGGTTGAAATCGCAAAGGCCTTAAGCTTTAACGCTAAAATTCTCATTCTTGATGAACCAACCAGTTCACTCACAACTCTAGAGATAAAGTCGCTTTTTAAAGTTATTAAGAAACTACAAGCTGAAGGACTGAGTTTTATTTATATCAGTCATAAGCTTGATGAAGTTTTCGAGCTTTGCCAAAAGGTGACGGTTCTTAGAGATGGAGAATCGGTCTTTGAAGGAAACCTAGGTGAAATGACTGAGTCTGATGTCATTAGCCATATGGTTGGTAGAGAGCTTTCTAATCTCTACCCTCCTAAGAAAGTGAACCCAAATCCTGTAGAAAAAAGAGATTGTGTTTTTGAAGTTAAAAACTGGTCTGCTTATAAGTACAGTGAACATAAGTACAGAGTGAAAGACTTTTCTTTCAAGGCCTATCGTGGCGAAATACTAGGAATTAGTGGAATCATGGGAGCCGGTAGAACAGACTTGGTCTTAAGTGTTTTCGGTTCTCCTAACTACAAAGCTTCTGGCTCCGTTGTCATCGACGGAAAAGAAACAGTTTTTAAAGACCCAGGTCAAGCCATTAAAAATGGACTTGGTTTAGTAACTGAGGACCGAAAGAGAAATGGCCTTCATCTAGACTTCAGTATAGCTGATAATATTTGCATGTCTTCTCTAAAGAGCTACACCACAAGTGGGCTATTAGATAAAGAGAAGAAAGATTCGACAGTTGAATCAATGATCAAAAGACTTCTGATAAAAATTCCAAGTCCTCAACATGCTGTAAAAACTCTTTCCGGTGGTAACCAACAAAAAGTTGCCATCGCCAAGTGGTTGGCTACAGGTCCTAAGGTTTTATTCTTAGATGAGCCTACGAGAGGAATTGATGTAGGTGCAAAGTTTGAGATCTATTCCTTATTAAACCAATTAGTAGATGAAGGTGTTTGCGTGATCATTGTCTCAAGTGAGCTACCTGAAATAATGGGAATGTGTGACCGCGTTCTTGTAATGAGAGAAGGAGAGCTGGCAGCAGAACTCCAAGGTCAAAATATTAAAGAAACAGAAATTATGAACGCCGCCGTGGGGGTTATGTGAGCAACTCAATTGCACAAGATACAAATAAAAAGTCATCTCTTTCAGAAAAATTAGGTTTTGATTTTAAATCATACTCAACTTTGATTGCCCTAATTGTGCTCTTCATTGTTTTGGCCATTGTTACTGATGGTGGATTTCTTGGAGCACGAAACTTCACTAACCTCACCCGACAAATTTCTGTCAACGCAATCTTAGCCGTGGGTATGACCCTTGTTATCTTAACTGCTGGGATTGATCTTTCAGTTGGATCTGTCGTTGCTTTTTCCGGTGTGGTGGCAGGACTTTTACAGGTACATGGTGGGCTCGCTGATATGGGGGCCATGGGTGCGGCCATTAGTGTTGTGGCCTGTCTTGGAACAGGACTCCTTTGTGGATTTATTAACGGCGGATTAATTTCCGTTTTTAAAATCCCACCCTTTGTTATTACTTTAGGGATGATGGTTATTGCTCGTGGTATTGCTCTCATCGTCAGTAACTCTCAAGCGATTTCTCCTATGAGCCCAAGCTTTAAGTGGATTGCCAAAGGTTATATCTCCCCTACCTTTACAGGATTAATATTTGCTGCTGCTTTATTTTTCTGGGTAAAAAGCTGTATCAAAAGAGCAAAAGCAGGTCAAAGATCAAAGATGGCCCTAACTTTTGCTTTCGTAATAGAAGCTCTCTGCCTTGGTTTTCCTTTGTATTGCTTCATCGGTCATAAAGGCCTACCTCTACCAACCATGATCCTTATTATGGTGGCGGGAATCGGTATTTTTGTTCTCAGAAGACTTCCTTTTGGAAGATATATCTTTGCCATTGGTGGAAACGAAGAAGCCGCAGTCTTAAGTGGTATCGCCGTAACTAAAATTAAGTGGGCGGTATACGCTATCATTGGCCTGCTCTCTGGTCTGTGCGGAGTTATCCTTACTGCACGTCTAAACTCGGCGACTCCAACTGAAGGGAACCTGATGGAGCTTGATGCTATCGCCGCAGTTGTTATTGGTGGAACTTCTCTCATGGGTGGATCTGGTTCTATTGTAGGATCAATTATTGGGGCCTTCTTAATTGGAACACTTAATAATGGTATGGACTTACTAGATATTAACTCTAATTATCAGATGGTTATCAAGGGTCTCATTATCATATTCGCAGTATGGTCAGATGCTAGGGCCAAAAAGAAAGCTGTATAATTTTTTCAAATTTGTTATTTCTCATCAATATTTCATATAAAATTTAACGCATAGCATCTGTATATTATTTCAGATGCTTATACAATGGAAATATACTTTTGTAGTGAACGCACTAATAAGTCATGGAGGATTTATGAAAACGACATCAAGGTTATTGTTACTATTATTATTACTCCCACAAATGGCACTGGCAGAGTTTCATGTTGAGCCTTACCTAGGTTACGCTTTTGAATCAAGCTCTCAACAAACAAGTACAACAAAGTATGAATGGAGTTCGAGTTATATAGAATTTGGTGGAAGAGCCGGCTACGAAATGCTTGGTCTCAGCCTCGGGGTAGATTACAACCTCACACCAGGAGGAAGAGATTTCGAACAGGATGCTCCTGCTACAACGACTCAAGATAAATCAGAATGGAAGGGTCATAACTTTGGACTATTTGTAGGTTACGAGCTTCCAATTATGCTGAGAGTTTATGCCACTTATTACCTTAGCTCTAAACTTAAAGTTGACTCAGATAAAGATGGAGACGCCACAAATGATGTTGGCGATGAGTATTCTGGAAATGGATTTAACTTAGGTGTTGGTTTTACTGGTCTACCGTTTGTTTCAATAAACCTAGAGTATCGACATAATAGTTATGATGAGCTTAAAGATGTCGCTTCTGGTGTGACAACGAAGTACCCTAATTTAGGAGTACAAGAGCGTAAGAATAATGCGGTTTTATTATCAGTTAGTTTACCGCTTCACTTATAATCTTTATTCAAAAATGTGCATAAAAAAAGCCCTTCAACTGAAGGGCTTTTATTTTTTAAAATTAAATTTCTTTTTATTTTAAAATATTTTCTACGTTCTTCTTATTTTCTCTCGACCATAGTAACTTCACAAACTCAGCGTGAGACCATGCAAGCGGAGTCGCTGCCCCAGTTCCCTCTCCATTATGCTCGAAGATTTGTTCTGGAATCATAAGACCTTGGTTTGCAAACCCTAAGTAAGAATCAAGAATCGTTTGAACTTTATCATTAGCATCTTTCCAAGAAAGATCACCTGCAAGATATCTTTCAATCGCAAATCGTCCATGCTCTCCTGAAAGAAGCGGCCATAAACGTCCTTTTTGTTCTTCCCCATAAGCATCAAAAGAATAACGATACCAACCACGTCCTCTTGGAGTAACAACACTGATATGTTGGTCTACTAAGTCTTTTGATTTTTTAATTTTTTCATCACTTGCTGGTCTTAAACCAAGAAGAGCTAGTTTTAAGAAACCTTGATCAAGCATGGTTTCTTGTTGAACTCTATTTCCTGAGTTTGCAATATGAGTGTATGAGCGATCATTTGGATTCCAGATGGCACCGAATGAACTACCACCAGCAACTCTTAAATAATACTCTCCATCTCCATAAACTCCGTTAGTGGTAAATGTCCATGAATCGATATTATCGTATGGCTTTGTTAACCAACCATCAGCAACTCTTTTAAGCATTCTTCCATACTCATTAGGATAAATTTTCTGTCCGATATAAAGAGCAGAAGCTGCAACAGAAAAGCTTGATGGTGAAATACCAAAGTTTTCTTCCCATCTTTCTTGTTGTGACCAAGGTCCGTATTTAACAATAAAGTTAAGTGCTGAGTTAATCATGTCATGAAACTCAACTCTCATTTGGTTTTGTTCTTTAACTCCTACTTTATTGTAAACTTGCCAGAATAAATGAATTGGATAGCCTACTTGATCTAACTGTAGACCTCCCCAATATTCTTCACCTGAAACCCATGTATTTTGTGGGAAAGCCCCTTCCTTGAGAATGTACCTTGGACTTAAATCCCAGGCCCCACTTCCTTTCTTATACTGAATTTTTCTTAAAAATCTTAATGCGTTATATGGACTTTCCACATCACCTGAGTGAAGCAGGGCCATGGCAACATGATAGAGATCTCTTGGCCAAATTAAATGATAACCACCAATTTTATTTCCTGGTACCTCATATTGCTTCTCACCCCATGGGATACTTAGAGAGGCAATGAGAGCTCCAGGGTTTTTCTTATCTTCATGTACTTTTAAAGTATAAATACTTCTAAAATAGAGATCACTTTCACGCTCACTCATTTGAGTTGGAACATTTAAAGTATTTAAATATGACTGCCAAGTGGCCTCATACTCTTTAAGTTTCTTTTCATAATTCGGAAGAATTAATTTTTCATTTTGAAAGTCTTTATCTTTAAAAGTGTAAACAATGTAGAACTTATAGGTTCCCGCTTTCTTAGGAATATCAAATTCACCTAGAGAAGCAACGTTACCATTAGTAGCACTTAGAAAGTGATGGTCCATGGTAAAGTCTTTATGTAAATCTTGATAACCGTCAGAGTGTCCAACAAATCCTACTGACTTGTTGAGGAATTTGGCCGTTGAACGAATACTTAAAGATGTATCACCGTCTTTAAACATAAATCCGTCATACTCAACCATTCCCGTATCGTGTGAACCTGTATTATTTAAATGAGGGTTTGTTAAAAGGTAGAAGCTTAGGCCATCAACATTTGTAGTTACAGTTACTTCATCGACGATGGTTGCTGAATCCTTAAGAGTAAAGAAAGTATGAGTTGTATGAAATCTTCCTGATCGATCGTAGTTTTCTAAACGAACAATAGAAGGGCTCACAACTGTTACGTTATGCTTGAGGTTCTTCTCTTCAACAAAGAATGACTTATTATCTGTTACCAAAAGCTGACTATCTTTAATCTGTCCGATATCGATAGTAGGAAAGAAAACTTCCGTTAACATTCCCTTTGCATTGGTAAACCAAACTGGAGACTTATTATCCGTCTGACTACTTGGTTCATAATACGTTCCTACTTGTACATTCTTAGCACTTGCCCAATTGGCCTGAATACCTGGATGCCCAAAAGCTTCTCCAACAGGTTGAATTTCAGCAAATGAAGAATATGAAAATAGAATCGCGGATACTAATAATGCTACAAGCTTTGCTTGAACAGTGTGATACATGCCTCTCTCCCGACTAAATAAAATAATTGTTTGTGTTGCGCAGATATATAATCATGAAGGTAATGAAATTACTAGAAAAACCGAACTAAAAAACTATGACATCTAGTATGAAATCAATACGTTGCAGTAGCCAGAGCGGAGCATTAACCTAACTTTCGAACGCCAGGGCCCAAGATCCAAAGTGGCCCAATTAAAAGAAAGCTTAGATCATCAATAAAGCTGGGTTTCTTCCCTTCAATCTTGTGACCAATGAACTGGCCAATCCAAGCGACGATGAATACCAATAAGTACACCTGCCAAGTCAATTGAAAATACTTGATGGTAAAAACCATAGGAGCACAGATAAGTGCCATGGCCATAAAAACCTTTACTCCCAACATGAGATAGAAAAACAAACAACCCACCAGAACTAGCGGAAGCATAGTGATGCCTCCAGGTAATTGGATGAGATCAACCAATCCTAAAATACTCCACATAATCGCCGGAACACATAGACGATGAATCCATTTATTTGTTTTGTTTTTGTGGCTTACAGAATAAGCGTCCAACCAAGTTCCAAGGTCTTTCACTTTGAGAACTCCCTAGCGGCAGTTAAAAGAATTTTTTCATTAAGTCTGATTTTATAATTTGGGTTAACGTAATTAAATTTTACGACTCCCTTCTTATCGATAAGATAAACAGCTGGAACAGGGAGTCCTCGATGAGTCTCTCCACTTGCTGCTAATAAATCAATTCCATAATTAATATATTTTTTATTTGTAGCATCATCAACTCTAAAGGCCAGTCCAAAAGCTTTTGCAACATTTAAACTTGAGTCGGAATAAACTTGATAGCTAAACTTATTCTTTGTTTTTGTTGCTTGAACATTTTTATATGAGTCAGGTGAAATACCAATCACTTGATAACCCAATCTCTTTAACTTTTTTTCAATTTTTCTTATGCCTTGTAATTGCCTATTACAGTAAGGACACCAGCCACCTCGATAAAAAATAAGAATTGATTTCTTCTTGGTAAGAATATCTGTCAGGTTCAACTCTTTCCCACTTAGTGACCACACTTTAGCGTTTGGAACACTGGCCCCAACCATTAAAGGAGATATTTTATCTGGGGAGTCTGGCAGAGAGTTTTTTGAACTTGAAGCACAAGAAGAAAGAAGTAATACAAATAAGAGAATTAAACTTTTCATTGGTTAACTCTCCTATTGTGCTTACTTTCTTGCCACTGAATCATGGGCGTAAAAATGGTATCAATCTGATCACCATTGTAATGTATTTCTTCTAATTGTCCTGTTAGGAGCTTAAAGCTGCTGGTAACAAAGAGTGGATCAGAGTGGTTATCAAAAAGTTTATACTCTCTAATAAAAGCACTTTCTTGAATTTCACTATCTAAATTTAAGATGACAGTTAAAAAACTTCCGCTTCCTTTTTTAATTGGAACCCTCGGAAGAATAAAAGACATCTCCTCTAATTTTTTTCTAAGAATTTTCTCTCTTTCTTCTTTTCCATCTGGAAGCTCACGTCCGGAAAGCATATAGAAGACAAGCTCAATTCCAAAACGACTTTGGTCTTGTTCACTGACTGATAGTAGGGCCTTGGCCATATCTGGATCTGTTAAGAGATATTTCTTTGTTGTTTCATCAAAGTGAGGAGCAAAAAGTACTTCTTCGCAAAAGTACATCTGACCTTCATCTTTTCCTAAATCAACTAAGACTGGATTCACTTTGATAGCACAAACTTTCGGCTCAGTTGCCAATTCACGAACAAACTCACCCAGCATCATTGTTTTAAGTTTTACTTGAGGAGACTTCGCAAAGTTAATGGTTAACTCTGATTGAACTTCCTCAAGGCTACAAGCAAGTTGTGCTTGACCTGTATATTGCTCACTAGTGAAAATGAAGTAAGCTTCTTCGTCTCTTTTTCCAACACTTTTCTTGATGGCCTTTCCGTTATCATCCACCCAAACATGAATGAGCTTATACGAATCTAGCGACATGAACTTTGGTCTTCTCATTGGAAAATGAGTTGAAAGTAAGCTATTTCTTAGAGCTTTCCACGTCGGTAACTTTTCTTCAGTAAAAATTGATTCCATAAAGATATCCCCAAAGGTTATTTGTTTGAGGATATTAGAAAAAAAAGAGGACTAAGTCCATTAACGAGGGTAGTCAATCCAATGCTCCATGTCGTCGGGCAAGAATTCATGGATATCAAGGGAATGATCGGCGAATAAGGCCTTCTGGAAGCTCTCTAGGATCTTGTAAGTTATTCCCCATATACGAAGTTCGTCATAAACCAAAGCTGGCAAATCCTTAGACTCGTCTCCAAAAGAGAAGTTTAATATCTGAAGAGAGTTTGGATCAAATAATTTTCTTATTTCTAACCAGTAGTAATCCTCAACTTCACGCTCTTCTTTTAAGAGCTTTAGCTGCGAACCCTCTTTGATATGGTAGACAAAAGGATGGATGACAAATGGCAGAACTTTTCGACCTTTAAAAACTTGAAATTGATCGAGCCCACCAATCAACTGATGTTGCTCCAAATCAAGGGAGAGCTCCTCCCTATTTTCTCGTACAACCGCTTCAATTAAATCTTCATCTTTTTCAACCACTCCACCAGGCAAACCATAGTGACCTGACCAAGGATCATCATCTCTTGTTGCTCTTTTAATCATCAACAATTTTGGATTGGCCTTATCTTTTAATACCAGTGCCACACAGGCCTGTATCTCAGGATTAATATCGATCTTGCGATAGTCTGAAAATGATTTTTGAAGCTGATTCCACAGCAAATGGCTCTCCTATTTCATTGGTAATAAATAGCATACCGCAATTATAAAAATCTGAACAAATAACTTTTTGAGTCACATCATTCCCTACTAATTTTCAGTTATTTACGATATAATTTTTGCTTACACAAAGAGGAATTATGCAATCAAGAGACATATTAAAGTTTTGGTTTGAAGAACTTAAATCCCATCAGTGGTTTGTGAAAGACGAAGATCTTGATAAAGAAATCAAAGATCGTTTCAGTGATATTCATGCTCAAGCCGTGACCGGAGAATTAGAAGACTGGCGAAACAACTCTCTTGGTAGAGTTGCTGAAATCATCGTTATTGATCAATTCAGTAGAAATATTTTTAGAAATCAAAAAGAGTCTTTCCTCTACGATTCTGTCGCTCTTGTACTGGCTCAAGAGGCCATCACGGCTAAAGCCGACCAAAGTCTGTCTTCTGAAAAAAAGGCCTTTCTTTATATGCCCTTTATGCATTCTGAATCAAAACTGATTCACCAAACGGCCTTGGAGCTCTACTCTCAAGAAGGGCTCGAATATAATTTAGAATTTGAATTAAAACATAAGAAAATTATTGATCAATTCGGACGCTACCCTCATCGTAATGAAATATTAGGAAGAGAATCCACGCCCGAAGAAATTGAATTTTTAAAATCACCTGACTCGAGTTTCTAGTCTACCCAAGTTGGTGACATCTTAAACTTAGAAGTATCAAAACCTTCTCTATCAGCAACACTTAAAAGTTCTTGAATTGTTTGTTCAGCAAGAACAGGTGTTCTACTTAAAATCCATAGGAACTTTCTATTTGAGTCTCCTACAAGAACATGTTGATAGTTCTCATCAAGAGCTAGAATCCAGTAGTCACCTGCAAAAACGCCAAAGTATTTTAAAATAGGAACAAAACTAACTTTTAATTTTGAATTAGATTCCTTGTCTGCAATTCTTGCAATGGCCTTAGCTACTTTTAACTTTCCATGCTTCTTTGGTTGCTTACATGAATTAACAACTTTTACTTTTCCACTTTTAAGAAGTGAGTATTCTGCCGTTGTCTGACCACACTTTCTTTGAAAGCTATTATCAAAACGGCCAATTTCATACCAAAGACCCATATATTGTTTTACATCAACATAATCCACAGTATTTGGAACATCTTTAACTTCTGCACTCGCGCAAGAAATCATAAGAAAACTTAAAACACCTACTAACCAATTGTTCATAAGACCTCCGCTTATTAAAAAACACTTATAGTCTTAATTTACGCATTGAGTACAGAAAGAAAAGGATATAGACCTAGACAAGTCCTATACACTGTAAAAATTACTAGGCCCTAACTCTTCGCAGACTCTGCGCACCAATACTCCACGCTGACTCTAAAATAATAGGATAGACACTCTTGTTGGGCCGAGGCATTTTCTGCTCTCCCATTCTATGGATTTGATAGGTATACCAAATAATTTCTAGTGGAAAAATCGCATCGACCACCTTGAAACCACTACTCAGTGGCTTCACTTGGCTCTTAACTTTTTCACCGTTCAAAAGTTTATTAGGCCACTGTGGATCAATGCAAACCGGTCTTGCTAAACCAACTAGATCTAGCTCATTTGCCCCCAAGGTTTCTTCCATAAACTCAATTGATCGAAACCCACCAGTCACCATCAGTGGACACTTAATATGTTCACGAATAGCTTTTGCATACTCAATAAAATAGGCCTCTCGTTTGCGAGTAGAATCCTTTATCTTTGTTCCGGTCATCACTGGCTTTTCATAACTCCCACCAGAAACTTCAATAAGATCTATTCCAAGATCACTTAAAGACTTGGTTACAAAAACTGCTTCTTCATTAGTGAAGCCACCTTTTGAAAAATCAGCAGAATTAAGTTTTATCCCAATGGGAAAATCTGTCCCCACAGCTTCTCTCATTTTCAAATAGACTTCTTTCACAAATTCAAAACGCTTTGTGATATCCCCACCCCATTTATCTGTTCTTTGATTATGATGTCCTGATAAAAACTGAGAAACGAGATAGCCATGGGCCCCATGAATCTGAACTCCTTTAAAGCCAACCTCTTTGCAAATTTTTGCTGCGTATCCAAAACGATTAATAATATCTAAAATTTCTTCATGCTTAAGTTCTCTAGGTGTATTAAACATTTTATCAAGTGGTGGCTGTAGTGAAACAGCGCTTGGTGCCACCGGCTCATTTGTTAAAAACTTTGGAGTTTGTTTTCCAGGATGATTAAGCTGTGGCCAAATCGCCATACCGGTTTCATCTTGAACACTGGCCCATTTACGAAGCCCTTCTAAATTATCTAGACCTTCTTCAATCACCACATTATTTGGTTCACCAAGATGACGCGAATCCACCATGACATTACCCGTAATCGCTAAACCAAGACCACCCTCTCCCCACATTTTATAACAATGATAGAACTCATCTTTAGGATGAAATTTCTTGGCCATATTCTCACTCATGGCCGACTTCACCAATCGATTCTTTATGGTTGATCCACATGGAAAACTTAATTCTTGTTCAATATTCATCACGACCTACTTATTGAGCTAGCCCAAAGGCTTATCAAATAATTGATACGAATAACTCATAAAAATATAATTTAAAATCATAAAAGTTACACTAATTAAAAAAGATTTAAACTTCAGCCCCTTCCACCAGATTAAAGTATAGAAAAGGAATAAAAGCGGGAAAATAATAAGAAGATCGACTCTAATATTTCCCCCAACTTGTGACTCATAGACCCAATAAAGAGAAGTTAGGATAATCGTAAAAGCGCATCGTTTTCTTTCCATAAACAGACCATAAAGCAACTCTTGCTCAATTGATATGAATTATCTAGAATTAACTCTTAAACAATTGGCAATACTGGGGTGTTTGCGATACGTGCGTAGCGAACAAAAAGCAACGCTTTTTGACGATCGCTTTACCGTAACACATTTGCAGAAGTGTTAACGCCTGCAATGTGTTGGCGGATTAATACTTCGCTGTTAATATTTAATAAATCAAAACGGGGTGTTAGCTCAGCTGGATAGAGTAGTTGGCTTCGAACCAATTGGTCGGGGGTTCGAATCCCTCACGCCCCGCCATTTCCCATACATATTTTGTATCTCACGTTGTCAGACTCGCGACTCCTTGTCGGTCACATACCTTGGTGTATGCTCCCTCCTCGTCGCTATGCCTTCCTAGTGAGATTCAAAATCTGTCATGGGAAACTTGTGTGTAAGTGTGTGGGATTTCCCTCACGAAAGCCCAAGGACGGGCTGAATGCAGACATGAGCAGGAGCGGTTGTCTGCCCCTGCCATTAAGAAAGGTTCTACATTTCGCACAAAGCAAAGAAACATGTATCAAATTTAACGTTATCAGAATATAACTAAGCTACCTTTAAAGTACTTATGGAGCTATTAAGCGAGAATAGAAATTATGAAAAAAGAAATGAAAGTAATTGGTTGGAGAGAATGGCTATCTCTTCCTGATTTAGGAATAAAAGAAATTAAAACAAAGGTTGATACAGGAGCAAGAACATCTTCTCTACACGCGTTTGATATGGAGAAATATAAACGAGGGGGGAAAGATTTTATAAAGTTTAAGGTTCACCCTGAACAAGACAATTCAAAAAAAACGATCAGCTGTAAATCACAAATATTAGAGTATAGAAAAGTTAAAAGCTCAAATGGGCAAAGTGAACTGCGCCCAGTGATTTTAACAACAGTAAAACTTCTTGATGAAGAATGGCCGATTGAAATTACTCTCACAAATAGAGATGAGATGGGATTTAGAATGCTCCTAGGCAGAGCAAGTATTAAAAATAAGTTTTTAGTAAACGTGGGTAAATCTTTTTACTCTAAAAAAATAAATGAAAAGAAGAGGAAATAATGAAATTAGCGATATTATCTAAAGAACCGAATAACTATAGTACAAAGAGACTTGTGGAAGCTGCAAAGCTTAGAGGCCATACAGTTAAAGTACTAAACACTTTAAAGTTTGCCTTAGATCTAGAAGAAGAATCACCTGATCTTTACTATCGTCAAAAACACCTGGAAGATTATGATGCAATCATTCCACGTATAGGAGCTTCAATAACATATTTTGGTACGGCAGTAGTAAGACAATTCCAACAACTAGATGTTTATAGTCCTAACTCTGCAGATGGAATACTAAACTCAAGAGACAAACTTAGAAGTTTCCAAATTTTAAGTAAACATAAAATTGGAATTCCTGCCACAACATTTGTAAAGGATAAGAAAGATGTTCTACCGGCGATTGAAAGAGTTGGTGGTGCTCCTATAGTCATTAAACTTTTAGAAGGAACACAAGGTATTGGAGTTCTTCTTGCTCATACTTTAGAAATGGCCACTTCAATAATTGAACTTCTTCAAAGTCAAAAGCAGAATGTTTTGATTCAAAAATTTGTAGCAGAAAGTAAGGGAAAAGATATCCGAGCCATTGTCGTTGGTGATCAGGTAGTTGCGGCCATGAGAAGAGTTGCACAAGGACAAGAATTTAGAAGTAACGTCCATAGAGGCGGAAGAACTGAAATGGTTGAACTCTCTGAAGAGTATAAAGAAACGGCAATTAGAGCATCTAAGATCATGGGCCTTGGTATTTCAGGTGTGGATATGCTTGAAGGAAAAGATGGCCCACAAATTATGGAAATAAACTCTTCTCCTGGACTCGAAGGAATTGAAGGTTGTACAAAATTAGATATAGCAGGCTCTTTTATCGACTATATTGCGGCGAGAGTAGATTTTCCAGAAATCGATCTTCGTGAAAAATTATCTGTTAGTAAAGGTTATGGTATTACTGAGATTCTCATTCCAAAAGAATCAGATTATGTAGGAAAAACGATTTCAAATTCTGGCCTAAGAGAAAAAGATATAAACGCACTCTCTCTACACCGAAATGGAAAAGTGATACCTAACCCAAAAGGAGATAGAGTCTTGGAAGCTGATGACAGAATTCTTTGTTTTGGAAAAATCGAATCAATGAGAGACCTCATTCCTGAAAAAACGAAAAAGAGAAGAAAGCCTAAGTTAAAGCAATTAACAAAAGAGAATATGGAAAATATCAAAGAAAGTGCCAAGAATGACTAAACTCGGTTCAAAATGACCTCAAGCTGGTATATTTCTTCTTGACTAATACAAAGCGTGGTTGCTATCCTGCATTACTAATGATGAACAAACTTTTGGCCATATTCATGCTTTTGACTTTATCCATTGGAGTAATGGCTGAAGCAAATGTTATTCATCTAGATGATGAATCTTCAGTTAGTCATGTTGATGGTGATGATAATGCTTCATTTAACCAAAGCCATGATGAGTGCCAGGAGAATGACTGTCACGATGAGGAAGGGCATTGTTCACATCATTGTAGTGGAATTCATAACCTAGCCCAGATAAATAATACTATCAAACTTAATCCAATCATTAATACTAGATCAAAAATTCTTTGGTCTTACATAAAACATTATCAAAAGCCTGTTTTAGACCCAGCTCTAAGACCACCCTCCAATTCATAATCAAAATTTTTCTCTTATTTGATTTATCAAAAGAGTATTTTTACTCGCTAATTTAGTGAGCCGAATAGATTTTTATTAATTGATTTATATAAGGACAAAAGAATGAAAGGTATTGCTTTCTTATTTTTAAGTTTTTTACTAAGTACGAGCGTTCAAGCTCAATGCAACATTAACACACCTAGTGAACTTCTAGAAATGATAAAAAAGAATCATCCTAGAATCTCGATTAATAAGTCTAAAAGTCATGTCTTAGAAAAGTCTATCGATTATGCAGATCAAACACCAAACCCAGAATTGGATGCAGAAAGTACCGTAGGTGATTCCACAGAAGGTAATGTCTATACAACTACCGTTACTTTAAAACACACATTTGAATTGGGTGGAAAAAAAAGGGCAAGAGTCAATGTTGCAAAATCAAACTATAAGTTAGGTATGGCAGCTGCTCGCTTTGAAAACGAAGATTCATTGATAGATTCAATAAAGAGTATTCATCGTCTAAGACAGATATATGAAATTATTCCTTTATATGAAGAATCACTAAGTGCCTTTAACAAAATATTAAAAACTCTAAAAAAAAGAAGTTCTATTTCACCGGAACAAAGAGTTGAGAGAGAAACACTTGAACTTGTGACTAATGATTACAAGTTAAAAATGTCTCAATTAAATTCCGAGAAGGTAAGACTGAGTAAACATCTTACTTTTTTTACTGGAACTAATTGTATAATACCTCGAAACTCCTTACCAAATGACGTCAATTTGTCTGAAAGTTTTGATGACAGTAAAAAAACTGATTCCTACTCCAAATTAAATTATGCGAAATCAGCTCTAGATCTAGCTCAAGCTAACTATGAACTGGAAAAGTCGAATAGCTATCCAGATCTAAAAGTAGGGCCAACGTTTGAATACGAGAAGCTTAACGTTACCAATACTAAGACTGTAGGTATTGCCTTAACCATGGACCTCCCTGTATTTAATGTTAATGGAGGCGGAAGAGCAAAAGCGGCTAAAGAAATTATCGTCGCATCTTCACAATTTAAAAACATACAACTAGAAAGCGAACTAGACCTTGAATCATGGATTAGTACTTACCGCACATATAAAGACTCACTTTTGACTATTGCCACCAAAAAAGAACTTGAGAGAAAACATACAAGGATTGAAGCTCTCTTTAAAAGAGGAATTATCTCTACATCGTTAGTTATTGAATCACATCGGCAATTAATAGAGTTCTCTAATACAAGATTTGAATTTGAAATTGGTGCAGTTGAGGCACTTTGGAATATTTATAAAATGAAAGGACAACTAAATACTAAAAGTATTTAAGGAGAGAAAATATGAAAGCTAATTTACTATTTTTAACATTGATAGCTTTTTTCACAGTCGGTTGTAGCGACGGAGAGGAAGGTTTAAAAGAGCAGACTTTAATTCAAACTAGTGAAGAAATTAAGGCCCAAAATGAAAATCAAGAGATGTGGGCGGCTAAACTTTCTTCTGATTTGAAAATTAGGCGCACCTTTATCGACGCAATTGAAGGTGAATTTGAAGGAGTGTTTGAACTTCGTAATTCAAACTTTAAGGTTCGTATTGTTATCACACCAACGATTCCAGGATATGAAATTAATAGAACCAGAACATTACCTGAATTAGAATATGAGCTGCAAAACCTAGGTATTAATGTTCATGTAGTTCAGTGGAATCCAAACTCAGACTTATCAGGAGTGAGCTGTATCCTAGAGGACATCAAACCTAATATTGATAAAGGAATCATTGATCTGATCACCGAGAACTGTAAAAAAAATACCTATAAGTTCTATTTAGCTGATGACTTAAGTAGTGAAAACGATGCATCAACAGATGGGCAAAATGTTGCAAACCTTGTTCGTGAAGGAAAGATTAAATTTGTTCAAGCACTAAAGGGCAAGCTTCGCTCAAATGCAAAAACTTATAACCTAATACTGGAAAGGAAATAGTATGAAAAAAATAATACTCACTCTTTTTCTTTCACTAACTTCTAATTCATTTGCCGAGACTGTAGAGCTAAGAATAGAGGATGTGGTTAAAAAAATTTCTAGTGAAAACTATATGGTTTTAGAAAATGCTGAAAGAGTCTATCAAAGAAAAGAGAAAATTAAATACTCAAGAGCAGGACTCTTACCCAAACTCAATATTTGGAATCTCCTAAAAATACCGGCTATTATTATTGACCCCCTTGCAGTGGGAGATATCATTCAAGATGTTGCCCCTTTCCTAGTTCCTGCAAACTGGTTCAAAGTTGGTCAAGCAAAACATCTTTATAAATCACAACAGGAGCAATATAGAGCTGTTTGGGCCAATGAAGTTAGTACTGCCAAGCTTCTTTATATGAGTGTTTATAGAGATGTGAAATTTCAAGAAATACTTAACTCTAAAACAAGCCAGTATAAGGAGTTACTTGAGTTAGCTGAATCTAGAAATATTTTTGGTGAAGGTAATATTTTTGCTTATAACCTTATAAAAGATAGGCACCTAGCACTAGTTGAAGACTCTAGAAACCTAGCCAATTTAACTTATTCAGAGAAAAAGGAACTTCAATTTCTAACTGGAATTAACAATGAACAAGAAATCAGTATCGTTTCCCCTTCCCTGCCAGGGCTAGAAGACGCCGAGGTATTAGATTTTTCAAAGATAATATTTAAAGTTATTGATACTTCCCCTGAAGCAAAACAATTTGAGCATATGTTTAATGCTTTAGGGAAAGTTAATGGTGAAATTTACTTCAATGTCTTAGGTACTTCAACCTTCTCTTCAGGCAATGGTGCTTTTGAAGATATACCTATTCAAGACGGTCTAGGCTTCGGATTAGGAGCTAGTTTAAGAATAAGTAAATCTGAAGGACGAATTCTTAAAATTCAACTTAAGGCGACAATTGAAACATTGAAGAAACAAGTCAATCTACTTGTTAATGAGCATAATTCTCTGATTGAGAACTTCGATATCATGAAACAAAGAGCAGCACTCGCCGAATCAAATTATCAGTCCATGATTGATTATATTTCTATTGGTGGTGAAATTAATGTCCTAGAGATGATTGAGATTCTAGATAATCTTTATGCATCAAAAATTCTTCAAACTTCCTACAGGTTAAGATATGCCGATTTAGTTGAAAAACTTAAGCGAATGACTTTCACTGGAGACTACCTCAACAAGAGAGATTTCGCTAAAGGCTCTACGGATATAAAGGTTAAGGATGCCGTAAACTACTTTGCTACAATTCAAAAAAATCTTAGCAAATTAAGCTCAGAGTCAAATTTGTTGGATCTAAAAAAATATTCAGATTCGGTTCTAGAGGGAAATGAGTATTTAAATGAGATAGTCAAAAAGAGCTCTGATCGTAGGAAATTTAGAAAGTATATCCGACGTAAAGGGATGAAAAATAACCTTTGTCAGAAAATTTTGCTTACAAAAAATGACAGTGAAAATTTTGCAGGTAAATGCTCTGTTGGAAAATTTAACTTCTGCCCCCAATCGTTTGTAGACCACAAAGAAATTAAGAACAACTTAATTAAAAACTTGAAAATTATCTATGAATCTGAAGATTTCGCAGCAACTAGTTGTGAAGCCTTTAACAATTAAATGAGGATTATATGAAAAAGATTTCACTACTATTACTAATTACAGGATTGCTAAATTCAAATAGCGTTTTATCTGAAGAAGACCACAGTGGTCATGAACATGGAAAAAAGCCACATGCTAAACACAAAGAAGGTGACGGCCACGATCATGGAAAAAAGCATGATAACATTGGCCACAAAGATCATGATGACCACAAGGGACATGATGATCACAAAGAAGGTGATGATGGCCATGACCATGGTGGAGGGAAAGCTATTGGAAAAGGAAAGGCCATTGTTGATGTAGACGAAACAAAAGGTTTTAAATTATCAAAAGAGGCCATTAAAACTCTAAAATTAAAATTAAATACAGTTGATGGTTCCAATTTTAAAATCGACAAAAACACTCTCGTCGCTTCTAAAGACAAAAAAGGGGTTTATAGATTTCGTGCAGGCTACTTTAAATTCCTACAAGCAAAAATAATTAAAGAAACACCAACTGGATATATGGTTGAAGTTAAAGGTGTAGACTTCGGAGATCAAATCGTTGTGAATGGCGTTGGTTTGCTAAGAGTCACTGATGTTTATAGTACAGATAAGTCTGAATACGGCCACGCACATTAAAGAATAGGAAATGTAATGATTAATAAGGTTATCGAATTTTCAGTAAATAATAGAATGTTCGTTTTTATGGCGACACTATTACTAATATTATTTGGAGCTAAGTCTTTCCAAGAACTCTCAATTGATGCTGTTCCTGATATTACCAATACTCAGGTTCAAATCAATACCCAAGTGAAAGGACTAGTCCCAGAAGAAGTGGAAAGGATGGTAACCTTCCCTATCGAATACTCTATGAATGGAATTCCAGGCGTAGAAACCATAAGGTCCATTTCAAGATACGGTATATCTCAAGTGACAGTTATTTTCGAAGAAGACATGGACATTTTCAAAGCAAGACAACTTGCTTCAGAAAAGCTCCAAAACATTGAGCTTCCAAGTGGTGTCGTTCCTGAGATGGGACCTATAAGTACTGGGTTAGGTGAAATTTTTCACTACTCTATCGAGGCAGATATTGTAGAGACTGATCCTGAAAAACGACTTGTCCAGTTAATGGAGCTTCGTTCACTGCAAGATTGGTTTATCAAACCTAGATTACTAACTGTAAAAGGCGTTACTGAAGTCAATACGATTGGTGGATATGAAAAACAATTCTTTATTCAACCTGATATTCGTAAAATGACCAAGTATGGACTCCATTTTGATGACATCGAATCTGCCATTGAAAAGACCAACCTAAATGTTGGAGGGGGTTATATTCAGCAAACTGGTGAGCAACTTCTAGTTCGTGGAGTAGGACTACTTCAAAATATCAAAGACATAGAGTCAGTTGTTGTTAAGAGAACTTCTTCATACCAAATCATAAAAATCAAAGATATTGCTAACGTTAAATATGATAAACAGATTAGAACTGGAGCAGCTACTGTAAACGGAGAAGAATCTATTATCGGAACTGCCTTTATGCTCCTTGGAGAAAACTCTAGGGCCGTTGCTCAAAGAGTTTCAGGCAAATTAGACAATATAAAAAAAGACTTACCTTCGTGGGTGAAGCTAAAAGTACTATATGACAGATCCAACATGGTTGATGCTACACTAGGAACAGTTGAGCATAACCTTATCATGGGTGCTGGTCTTGTTATTTTGTTCCTACTTCTATTAGTCGGTAATTTTAGAGCCGCTATTATTACTTCAATAACCATACCTATTTCATTACTCATGACTTTTATTTTAATGAAGTGGCAAAATGTTTCCGGAAACCTTATGAGTTTAGGTGCACTCGACTTTGGGATTATTGTTGATGGAGCTGTAATTGTGATTGAAAACTGCGTCCATCGCTTACAACAGCGCGGTCAAGCCGCAGGAAGAGAACTTACAAGAGAGGAAGTCAAAAAAGTAGTCATCGATTCAGCTATTGAGATTCGATCTGCGGCTGGTTTTGGTGAGCTTATCGTTATTGTCGTGTTTATACCTCTTTTCGCTTTAACAGGTGTTGAAGGTAAAATGTTTGGCCCTATGGCCACAACATTTATTATGGCCCTTGGAGCTGCCCTAGTACTTTCCTTTACTTTAGTTCCTGCACTTGCTGCGACCTTCTTAAGTGGGAAAACAAAAGACAAAAAACCTTTTCTAATGGGTCTCGCAGAAAAAGCCTTTAAGCCTACTTTAGAAAAAGCTCTACGAGTTAAGAAACTTGTCTTAGGAATTGGGATAGCCTCAATTGTTACTGGAGTATTCTTATTTTCAAGACTAGGTGCCGAGTTTATTCCTCAACTAGATGAAGGTGACTTTGCACTTCAATTTATTCGTCCTGCAAATATTAGTATGGAAAACTCAGTTAAACTCCAAAGGATCTCTGAAAAAATTATTGCAGAGTTTCCACAAGTTAAAGACGTCTTTGCAAGGACTGGTGCCGCAGAAGTAGCGACAGACCCTATGGGAGTTAATATTTCCGATTCCTATGTCATGCTAAAAGAATTTGATAAGTGGCCTGATAATCCTAAGATCACAAATAAAAAAGATCTTATGAAAGCCGTTAAAGAAAAACTAGATCTTCATGTGCCAGGACAGGTCATGATGATTTCACAACCAGTTGAACTTCGTTTCAATGAATTGCTAGAAGGAACAAGAGCTGATGTGTCAGCAAAGATATTTGGTGATGACTTAGATAAAATCATTGCTTATTCAAAAGAGGTAGCTGAAATAGTTGGTGGAATTGAAGGAGCTGGAGAAGTTGAATCAGAATCAAAAGGAAAGTCTCCCCTACTTCAGTATACTCCTAAAATGCAAGCTCTTGCAGAGTTAGGCGTTACAGCAAGGCCAGTACTCGATGCAATTAGTACTGCTATTGGTGGTCGTGAAGTTGGTCATGTATATGATGGAGTTAAAAAATTTCCAATCGTAACAAGGCTTTCAGAATCAGAACGAAAGGATGTTATGACCGTAAGAAAATTACCTGTTGGTATTTCTGAGGGTTACACCGTACCTATTGAGCAAGTTGCCGATATAGACTTCGTTGAAACCTTTTCTGCTGTAAGTAGAGAAAATTCACAAAGAAGAGTAGCAGTTCTTATTAATCCGGAAGTAAGAGATATAGAAAGCTTTGTTAATAAGGCCAAGAAACTAGTTGATGAAAAAGTAAAACTACCTGAAGGTTACTATATTGAATGGGGAGGTAGTTTTAAAAACCTTCAAAGTGCTAAAGAACGATTAGGAGTATTAGTACCAATGGCGCTACTGATAATTCTAGCGATGCTTTACGCTGCTTTCAAAAACTTTGCTCAAGTTGTCCTAATTTTTGCTTGTGCTCCGATGGCCCTTATCGGAGGTGTTATTTCGTTAAATATTATGGGGATGCCTTTTAGTATTTCTGCTGGAGTTGGCTTCATCGCTCTCTGTGGGATTAGTATCCTCAATGGAGTCGTCCTTGTCACTTACTTCAATCGGCTGATTAAAGATGGAAAAAGCCCTGAGGAAGTCGTGAGAGAAGGAGCTATGACTAGGCTTAGACCAGTTTTAATGACTGCTCTAACCGACATCTTTGGATTCCTTCCAATGATGTTTTCATCAGGTTTAGGTGCTGAAGTACAAAAGCCTCTTGCAACAGTAGTCGTTGGAGGTATATTATCAGCTACAGCTTTAACTCTAATTGTATTACCAAGTCTATACAGACTATTCATAAAGCAAATGCAACCAGATCTTTTTAAAGGAGAAACTGCATGAAATTAATTATTTTATCTATCATCTCACTATTCATCGTTTCTTGTGCTCATCATCACAAAACACCAAAACACCATCACCATCCCTATCTCAATCAATGTGCCTATAGTGTTTCACACGGCAAGCTGGATATCGAAGGAAATAAGGAATTTAAAACTGAACATCAAGGAAAGACTTATTATTTCTCAAGTAAAATGAATAAGAAAATGTTTGATAAGGATATTGATAGAAATATAACTCGTGCCAATAAATATTGGTCGAAAAATCACTAATAAGGGGAACAAATGAAAACTTTATGTTCAATTATTTTATTAATCTTTTCATCTAGTATATTTGCCAGTGAATCTACTGAAGTTATCGCAAAAACAAAAACTAGTTTTAGAAGTCATGTAGACTCATTCGTTCGTATTAACAAAAATAACGATGTCTACGCCTTGATTGCAAAGAAGACTGAAAGAAGAGGTTTAAATGGTTGTCGTATGCACAGAGGGACAATTTCGACTCGAAAATGTCGTGTAACTACAATTAGTGTCAAAATTCCTAATCTTACAATTAATGGAAGCGATCTAACCTACGATAACGGTGAAGTCATTACTAATTGTGGTTATATAAAGGATACTTGGCTAGGCCAAAAAGTTAAATTGAGCAAAAACTGTAAATTAAAAAATTTAAAAGACTCTGGCTTTACAACAACTCAGTTTACTGTAAAAGAAAAAAACTAGAAAAAGCAGAAATAATAGAGAAGTAATAAGTTAATAAACTATTACTTCTCTATTTCTTTATGACCTAGAGATACAGATTTAAATAAATTTAGTTCTAATAAATTAAGGTAGAGAAATTATTAAATGAATCATTTTTTCAAAAAGAATGTTTATCTTTATTTATAATTCAATTCATCAAAAATAGTCTTACATGATTTCATATTTATTGTTGTTCGTTTCCTTGATTTACTTCTATATAAAGAGCTACCAGGTCTTTTCACAGTTTTTATCGTGCAAGCTTTCCTTGGTTTTAAGAAACCCGTTGAGGTTGTTTTGAATCCAATGTCATTAGCAAAGTCAAAAATATCTTTTTCATAAAAACCTGTCTCAGTTCCTGCAATGTAATAAACCATTTCTAAAGGCGAATTATTGTATAAAATTAAAGATCCTACATTATCAGGTGAAATCGTGGTCCTTCCTAAATATTTTTCAGTCGGCCAATTTATTTTCCCAAAACTCTGATATAAAAGCTCCGAACAGACTAAGCGATCAGTTGTTTCGACATCGAAGTTAAAGTCGTATTTTTTTCCTAATTGTGATACAGCTACTTTGTATATGATTTTAACTTGCTCTTCTTTGATTATTCCTTTTTTGAATCTTAAAATAGCAAACTCATCTACATTCATAAAATCCTCAAGTGATTTTAAATGGGTACCACTTCTATCCGTCTCCAATATATTCTTTCCTAATCTGATTTCCTTTTTAACAAATGCAGGAAGCTCATTCCAGACGTCCATTTCTACAAGTTCACTTTCAGTTCCTAGCCAAATTGCATTATGTCCAAAATGACCTGGAATAAAAGTATCTGTTAGTGCAAAACCAGCCTTTTCGGTAATAATATCTAGTGGCCGTATTTTTAGTTTAATATCCTTTAGAACTTTAAAGTTGTTTTCGAGGTATCCTCTTCTCCATTTTATTGAGCCAGCACTGTTGCCAAAAGCCCCACTTATATGATGCATGAAAAATTTAGAGATATTCCGCCCCAAGTCTGAAACACTAGTCTTTAATATAAATTTTCTGTATTTTAAAAACTCATTATTTTGAATTTTTTCAATGACTTCAGAATGGCCAATCCATTCGGTTTTAAGTTCTTCACTTACTTCATTCTCATATAGAAGATATAATAATTCTATATTACTCAAAAAATCTTTTCTTAGCACATTTACAAGATATTTTTTCAGCTCTTTCTTTTCAATCTCAAAAGAAGAGTCTTTATCGTTTAAAAGAACTCTTAACTTTTTACTATTAAATGCTTTTATATAAGTATTACTAATCAACTCCAGTAGAGTTACGCCGTAGAAGAGTTTTATAAAACCATCGTCTTGTTTTTCATACTCACGTTCAATTTTATAGGCCAAAGAAATGAAGGTCGATACAAGTCCATGTAAAGAGGTTAATTGTGAGCCTGTTAAAGGCCGCCCCTCTTTTAAGTCAGAAATTAGAGATTTGTGAAAAGGAGTACTTATCTTCCAGAACTTTTTAGATAACTCATGGGCCTTCTTAATCTCAAGGGTTCTTTTAGCCGTTTCGACATTTATCTCGAATTGTAAACTATTAATTTCATTACCTAAGGCAAAGTTCTGAGAAATAGAAATAATTAAAATTAAAAAGAATATTTTCATAAGTAAAACATAACAGCTTCTTGCCCTCGTTTGAGACAATAAGTAAAATGAATAGGGGTGTATAATTTTTAGACACCTCTAACTCATCAATTATATTGCTCGCCGCTATATAGACTGTATGTTAGGCTCTATAATATTATTTTCATTTTACGAAGAGGTTTTTTTGGGTCATAACCACAGTCATCCAACAGGAAGTAAGAATATACTGATAGCATTCTTTTTAAATGCTACTTTTTCAGTTATTGAGTTTATTGGTGGTTATTTAACTAATAGTGTCGCTATTTATTCTGATGCTCTTCACGACTTAGGCGATAGTATCGCCCTTCTCTTTTCATACTTTGCTGAAAAGCTAAGTCACAAGAAACCTGACTCTAAATTCACCTATGGTTACAGAAGATTCTCTGTCCTATCTGCCCTCATAAACGGCATAATTCTTTTGTCAGGAAGCATTTTCGTTATTTATGAGGCAGTCAACAGGCTCAGTTCCCCTGAAGCTGTAAAGCCAGAAGGAATGCTTGCTCTGGCCATTCTCGGTATTGTTATCAATTCAATAGCTGCTTACAGACTCTCTAAAGACACCGGCATTAACCAAAGAATGGTAATGCTTCATCTTCTAGAAGATATTCTCGGTTGGGTTGCTGTTTTTATAGTTAGTATCGTTTTACTATTTAAACCTTGGTATATATTAGATTCGATCCTTTCAATTTTAATTTCCATGGTGATTCTAAGGGGCGTATACAAAAATATAATAAAGGTCGGAGAGATTTTTTTACAAAAATTTCCAAATGACTTGAAAATTACACAAATCGAAGAAAAAATAAAAGAACATTCAATTGTCAAAGATGTCCATGCAATAAAGGGTTGGTCTTTAGATGAAGACAACTTTTATTTAAGTTTTCATGTTAGCCTTCCAGAAGATACCATTTTAAAGGATATTGATCTGCTCAAACAAAATATTAAAAGTATTCTTTTTGATTACAATGTTCAACATTCAACAATTGAATTTGAGGCCTGTATCGAAAATGATTGCCACCATATGTCTTAAGCCTAAAATTGGAATTAAATCCACCTGCGAACAGACTCTGTATAGTCTTTATAGCTATTACCAAATTTTTTTAACAAGATTTTTTCTTCAGGTTGAATCTGAAAGATATTTAAATATAGGACGAAAAACAGACTGAAAAGAATAGATAAAAAACTTCCCAAGTAAATAGACCAAGCCAATAGCCACAAGTAAAAGCTTAAATACATAGGGTTTCTACTATACTTATAGACACCCCTAACAACTAAACTATTGCTCTTATCAGGATTCATTGGGTCTACAGTGGTCTCCTCATTTTTAAATATAACAACTGACCAAAGAGAAATGAGAACTCCGACAAAAGCGAGTAAAATAGAACTATATCTTAGTTTTTCAAATTCAAAAGGATCAACTCTTGAAACAAAAAAAGAACATATCCCGAATATTACCACGATGAGCAAAGGTGGTATTTTCAACTCTAATTGCTTCATCCTTCACTCCTCTTCATAGTTAGTTAATCTATGATAAAAAACACACTTCATTAAGATCCAGCGAGAGTATTATTACATCAACTTGACCAAACTTGAATGAATAAAATATCCAACACCAAGTAACGCTACACCGCTTGAGTAACAAGCCCAAAATCCTAAGTTTAGCTTTTGGGCAAATAAAAAAGGAATAAAGAATAGTAGTGACACTGGTATCGCAATAAATACACTTTTTGCATACTCTACAGACTGATCAGAGTTTCCCCACTCCATATGTGAGAAGGCCAAAGCAAGTAATGTAGTGAGAGGCAGAGCTGTTAAAAACCCTGCCAACCCTGTTTTTTTTCCAGATAACCAAGATACAAAACTTATGAGTACCGCTGCGATAATAGTTTTACCTATTGCAAGCCACATACTATTTACCTGTAAAATTAGCTGCAATAAAACCGCCATCTAAAGTTAAGAAAATATACAAGATTTTCCCTTTAACGCCTTTATCGTTGTTAAAGGTTACAACCCACTCCTTTCTTCCATTAAAGTCTTTTGTAATACTCTGCTTATGCTTTGAAACAGACCATGTAGAATCGATTTTACCTGCTTTAACAAATCTTGAAATATGACACTTACCGATTTTAATAGAGCTTTTTTTAAGGTCTTTCGTTGCAAGTTTTTTACAATTATCAACAGGCCCATGTGAGTGACCATGCCCCGGCCCAGCAAAAGTAACTGTAGAAAAAGCTAATGTAATAAATACTAATAATGATTTCATGATTCTCTCCTTATAAACTATCGTGTTGTTTTGTGGGTAACTTAGACTGCTCAATTTTCATGTGATGGTGAAGGTGGTTGTCTTCACTAAAGCCAAATTCATCTGGAGCTGAAGTGTGGAGGTATCCATGAAGTTGCATTAAAAGCAACATGAACCCGGCCAAGATCAGTCCATCATTAGCAACTTTTGAAAATCTTTTAAAAGCATTTGTATTTCTTACTCCAGAAAGAATACCCAACATTATCACTAATGCAGCAATTTGGCCTAACTCAACACCTACGTTAAAAGAAATAATACGCATAAGCATACTCGTACCTTTTTCACCTAAAGGTAGTTGCTGAAGCCTAGTTGAAAGTCCAAAACCATGTATAAGGCCAAAAATAAAGACCATCATTAATAGGTTTGGGGCCTTCTTCATTCCAAAGTATTTTTGAAAACCTTCATTATTGTCGAATCCTTTATAGCAAACGCTGATGGCAATAACGGCATCTATTAACCAATAGTTTGCTGTTATTCCCAAAAAGGTTGCAAAAATTAAGGTGATACTATGACCAATAGTAAAAATGCTTATGAATTTCACAATATCTTTGAAAGTTGTTAAAAAGAAGACTACTCCAAATAAGAATAGTAAGTGATCATAACCTGTAACCATGTGCTCAGCACCAAGCCAGATATATTGAAGGTATCCTCCCTCGATCATTGCTCTCTTGGCTTCTTCACTTATACCATGAGCACTTGTGTTTATAGACCACAACAGTGGAATTAAACTAAAAATTAGTTTTTTCATAAAAACCTCCATAAATTTATTTAATAGCTTAAAGTTATTTAAATTTGTTTATGAAATAGGAGGTCGGAAGATACAAGGTGTTGGAGGTGAGGAATAATGTGACTTATATATAAAAAGAAGATTAGATTTAATAATATTGAAACTAATATTTATTAGCTGCTCAGAATGAAACAACTTAAACTGAGAATAGCTAATTTCTCCATGGCCATGTCTATGCTCATGCTCTTGTCCATTTTCAGAGTGCCTATGTCGATGAGAATGGTCCTCAACTGTATCATCTATATTGTCATGTGCTATATCATTTAAACTAGAATAACTAAGAAGATGTTTTTCTATGTTATCAGATTCAACAGCAAAGCCACTTTGTAAACAAAGACATAAGCAGATCATAAATTTAAATAAAATACCCATCATTTATATTATAGACCAAATTTAAACAGCAAAACAAGTAATTCAATTAGCCCGTGATTAGAAACCAAGCTGATTTTAATAATTACTATCTAATGAACCACAGTCAGGCATATTTGGTGCATAAGGATTATGAATCTTTGCCATTTTTTTACTATTTTGAATCCATTTCTTTTTAACCATAGGGCAAGAGTAAGCATTATACTTTGAACCTACATCATATTTATTAACGATATGGATTAAGGCCATAGATACAAGGTGATAGTTTTTATTATTTATTTCTCTATCATTTAAAGCTTTAATTTCAGAAAGTTTCTCTTTAGAAAAATTTAATAATTTTGCGACTTCCTTATCTTCAATGGCTTCGATTATTTTTTTAAGCTTCATAGCATTTGCTTCAACAGACTTGCCATCATATTTAAAAAAAGAATTATGTAGTGCTTCGTTTGCTTCTAAAACTAAAATAACTGATTTTTTTGCAGCCTGTGTTAATGACTTTCGACTTCCTTTTTTCATTTTAGAATGATTCATTTTACTATGGTCATGGCTTCCTTGATTGCCTGATGCATAGCTTTCCATTCCCCACAATCCAAGTGCAACAACACCTAGTATTAAGAATGAGTTTTTAAAAGATAACTTCTTCTCACAATTTGGACACATATATACCTCCATAGTACTTTCAGTTTCTTACAGAAACAGTTAGTAAATTTTCATTTTCCATTTTTCTTTGCTCAAAATATGAATACACAACAGGGACAATAAAGAGAGTTACTAATTCAACAAGCATTCCCCCTAAGGTAGGGATTGCCATTGGCTTCATAACTTCGCTTCCCGTGCTTGTTGACCACATAATAGGAAGCAAGGCCACAACGGTAGTCGTTGTCGTCATAACAAGAGGCCTAATTCTTCTTGAACCAGCTTCTATAATACAGTCCTTTAATCCATTCCAATTATTTGGTTTATGAGTCTTAATTGCTTCTTGTAAATAAGTCATCATGACCACACCGTCATCCACGGCAATCCCAAAGAGAGCGATAAACCCGACCCATACAGCAACAGAAGTATTAAAGCCTCCTACCCAAAGAAGAATTAAACCACCAGAGAATGCAACAGGTACGGCACTAAAAATAATGGCAGCATTTCTTAAATTTTTAATACCAAAATAAATAATGAAAAGGTTAATCAAAAGAGCAAGAGGAACGAGCATCATTAGTCTATTATTTGATCTTACTTGACTTTCATATTGCCCGGCCCAAACAATTGAATAACCCTTAGGTAACTCTAGATTTTTTTCAATATGTTCTTTTGCTTCTTCCACAAAGCCAATTAAATCCCTTCCTTGAACATTTAAAAGAACAAGTGACCTAAGCATTCCATTTTCTGATTGAATAGCAGCAGGGCCAGTTACAATTTGAATATTGGCCAAGGCCGATAACGGAATATGTTGTCCTAGTGGGCTTGGAACTAAAACCTTTTTTAACTCATCAATTCTATCGCGAAGCTCTTTTTTATATCTTACTCTAATTGGATATCGTTCACGTCCCTCATAGAATTGACCAATTGTCATACCGCCAACTGCTGTCTGAAGTATTTTATTTATTGTTCCGGTGTTAATCCCATATCTACTTGCAGAAACTCTATCAATATCAAACTCTATATACGGCTTTCCTGTAATTTGCTCAGCATAAACACCATAGGCACCTTTGACTTTTTCTATTTCTTTACCAATTTTACCTGCAATATCTTCAAGTGTTTTAAGGTCATCACCAAATATTTTTATTCCTATTTGAGTTTTAATTCCTGTCGAAATCATGGCGATCCTATTTTCAATAGGAAAGAGCCATGCATTTACAAGACCTGGGACTTGAAGCTCTCCATCAAGATCACTCATAATATCATAAATAGATACACCATCAGGCCACTCTTCTTCAGGTACAAGCTTTACTACAGTTTCAAACATCGCAACTGGTGCAGGATCAATTGCAGTATTTGCTCTCCCAAGCTTACCGATTGCGTTCGCAACTAATGGATGTTCTTTTAATTTTTTATCAGTGTAGGCTAAAAGCTCTCTCGCCTTAGTCATGCTCACATCAGGTGTTGTAACTGGCATGTAAAGAATTTCTCCCTCGTTAAGAGAAGGCATAAATTCCTTTCCAAGCTTTGAGTATGCAAACATTCCTAGGAGAAATAAAATCGTAGGAAAAATCACAAATATTTTTCTATTTTCAAGCATCCAGCTTAAAGCTGGTTTATATTTTTCAACAATAAATCGACTCACTTTATTCTTTTCAATCGGCTTTAACTCACCTTTTAAAAGATAAGCTGATAATGCTGGTACTAAAACAATGGCAACAACCACTGAGCCAAACATGGCCAGAGTTTTTGCCCATGCTAGTGGCCCAAAAAGTTTTCCTTCACTTCCTTCAAGCCCAAACACTGGCAAAAATGTTACTATTGTTGTTGCAACTGCTGTTAAAATGGCAGGCCCAACTTCACGAGCCGATTTTATAATTATATCTATTCTATCTTTCTTTGATGTATTAGGATTATCTGCAAGATGAGAATATATATTCTCAGTCATAATAATACCCATATCAACCATCGAGCCAATGGCAATTACTAATCCAGACAGACTCATTACGTTAGAATCTATACCTAAGAACTTCATTAAAATAAAACTAATCCCAACACCAAAAGGAAGCGTTAAAGAGACAAGAATTGAAGATTTAAAGTGAAGTAAAAATAAAAGAATGACAATAACAGTAATTATAATTTCTTGACCTAATGCTGAGTAAACTGTCCCAATAGTTCTTTCAATAACTTCCGTTCTATCGTAAAAAGGTACTAACTTAACTCCTTTTGGCAGACCAAGCTCAACAACTTTTAATCTTTCTTTTACATTATCAATGACTTCCTTCGGATTTTCCCCAAAGCGCATCGTAACAACGCCACCAACTGATTCCACACCATTTTTATCAAGTGCACCTCTTCTAAATCCTGGCCCAATATTTACACTAGCTAAATCCTTAACTCTGATCGGTGAATTATTCTTAATAGTGACTACAACATTTTCTATATCGGTGATACTTTTAAAAAAACCCTTGCCTCGAACTATAAACTCTCTATCACCATCTTCTACTACTTCCGCTCCAACATCTATATTACTATTTTGAATAGACTTAATAAGCTTTGAGAGATGAACATCAAATGCAAACAATTTATTGGGATCGACATCAATTTGATATTCCTTAACAAACCCACCAATACTGGCAACTTCACTGACCCCCTCAACACCTTGAAGTAGGTAACGAACATAGAAATCTTGAATAGACCGAAGCTCTGCTAGTGACTTTGGTTTCATTGCACCTTTTTCATTTTCAATAGTGTACCAAAATATTTGTCCAAGACCTGTGGCGTCTGGCCCCATATTAGGAGTGACTCCTGAAGGTAATTCAGAAGATGCTGTTGATAATTTTTCTAAAACTCGACTTCTACTCCAATAAAAATCAACTTCATCCTTAAAGATTACATAGATTATAGAAAATCCAAATGCTGAAGTCGCACGAATATTCTTAACACCAGGAATTCCTTGCATCATTACACTTAAAGGGTAAGTAACTTGTTCTTCAATATCTTTAGGTGAGCGTCCAGCCCACTCAGTGAAAACAATTTGTTGGTTTTCTCCAATATCAGGAATGGCATCAATTCTCGCTGTCTTTAGACTAAATACTGAAAGAATAGCAATAAAAACAAAACCAATAACCACAGCAGCACGATTACGAATGGATAACTCTATTAAATTCTGAATCATAATTTATCCTTAGTGGTTATGCCCTGATGATTTAGACTTTTTCATGTCCTCATATCCACCAAATAATTGTGCTTGAGCATCTAACAAAAAACTCCCTTCAATTACGACTTCTTCACCTTCCATTAGCCCATGCTTAATTTCAACATACCCCTCAGATTCATAGCCTGCGTGGACTATCTTTGCTTGAAAGGTCTTACCTGAGACTTTTACCCATACAACTTTTCTTTTTCCTGTATCTATAATCGCTGTCCTCGGTACAACAAGAGGCATTCCCTCTATATCTAAGTTCAGTACAGCATTCGCAATCATACCAGGCTTTAATTTCCCAGAAGCATTTTCAATTGTGGCCCTGACTTTTAAAGTTCTTGATTTACGATCTAGCACGGGGTTAACGAAATCTATTTCACCAACCAGCTTTTCTCCTGGAATTGCAGTGAACTCTAAATCAACTTTTTGTCCAATTTTTATGAGAGATGAATCATGCTCATAAACATCCATCTCCACCCATACATCGGCAAGGTCTGATAATTCAAAAAAGTTTTGTCCTTCTTTAAAGTATTTCCCAACAGTAGCATTTCTTGATCTAACGATACCTGTTGCGTTGGAGTAAATAGTGATTTGCCTTGGTATTTTTCCTTTTTTATACCAGTTTTCAAATTGAAAATTTTTAATTCCCCAAAGCTTAAGCCTTTCAATACTTTGGTTGAGCATATCTTTAAATTCTTTAGTCTTACTTTTTGCATAACTTTTTCGAGCAAGTAAATATTCTTCACCAGCGGTTATAAGTTTAGGACTATAAAGATCAATAACGGGATCACCAACCTTAACCATACTCCCTGTTGATTTCACATATACTTTCTCAACTCTACCACCAATCCTTGCAGGAATATTACTTTCTTTTTCTTCTGACTGAAGAACTGACCCAAGAAGTCTGATCTTCTTTGTCATTTTCATTGTTGTTACAGGAAAGAAATCTGGTTCAAAGTGTTTTAACTGAGCTTTCCTCAATTTTACTTTTGCTACTATTTTTGCGGACTTATTTTCTTTAGGCTTTTTAATCATTGGCGTTCCATCCATTGGACACACATCCTCAGTTTCACTTGTTACATCTGGAAAGTCTTTACACTGCCAAATGTCTTTTTCAGGCATTGCAGTAATAGTCTCTAGCTCGTCTTCATCATCAACTTCAATTTTCGTTAAGTTCATATGGCAAATAGGACACTTACCGGGCTTATCTTCTTTAATTTGAGGGTGCATAGAACAAGTGTAATAAACCTTCGACTTTGATTGTTTTTTTCCATCATGATAAGGTTCATTTTTACTGGTACCTTCTTTTTGGCAGGAGACTCCTAAGACAAGTACTGATATTAAGAACACCGCTTTTATTAACTTACTCATTTAAAGGTTCTCCTTTTACATATTTTAAAGTTGCTCTTTTAATATCTCTTTTTGCCTCAAGCATAACTTTGTGCATAAGTATTTTTTGTAATTTAAGTTCACTTTGAAGCAACTCAACGTATGTTGAATTTCCTAGTCCATAGGACTTTGAGGTGATTTCTCTTGAGTTATGTGCAAATTTGATAGTTCTTTCTTTAAGAATATTTAATTCTCCTAAAAGCTTTTTTATTTCTTTTTTTAATACAGAAATATCTCTTCTCTTTAGTCTTTTGTAGTTTTCATAATTTTTAACTGCCATGTATTTTTCTTGAACAGCTTTGCCATGTTTGGAATATTTTTCTCCAGAGAAAGGTAGTGGAAAACTTACAGCAGCTCCTACAAAGTCTCCATTTCCATCAATGTTTGATCTTTTTGTATAACCAAATGAGACTGTTAAGTCAGGAACATAATTTAATTTAGAAGCACTCAAGCTTAGGCTTTTCGCTTTTAGTTTTTCTCTTAAGCTTAATTCCTTATTATCTTTAATTTTCTTAGACTCAGATTTTAAAGAACTCCAAGGAACTGAGTCAGCATCAACACTAGTATTTCCTATTAAATATTTAAGACGATCATCAATTTGAGCTAACTCATATTTTTTATTATTAATTTCACTTTCTATTTCAGATTTTCTAATTTGAATATCAAGTAACGCCTGCTGAGAAGTTTTTCCTGTTGAATAAAGTCTTTTACTAACTTTCAAAATTTTAGAAATCCATGTTTTATTTTCATTTAAAATTGAAAGTTCCTCGCTCACTTTTCTTTTAATGATCAATATTTCCCATAAACCTTTAGTGAGAGCTTCTTTTTTATCATTGGCATCAAATTGATATGCAATAGAAAGAGATTTAAAAGCATCTTCAATATTTCCATATTTAGTTGTAAGAGCAATTTTTTGAGATATGCCAAACTCAATTCCAGTCATGGGTGTTTGATCTTTTTCCAGTGAACTCTTTGGAAAATTCTTTGCCGCAATTTTAAATTTTGGATCGCCCCAAGAGCCTTTTAACTCAGCTTCTTCACTTAAGGCCTTTGACTTAAAAGTAACTGATTCAATACTTTCATGGGACTGAAGAGTCTTAATCGCCTCATTAAAAGTAATTGCACTTGCATCTAATGATACAATCAGCAAAAGTACGACAAAAACTTTAATCATTTTAATATCTCTTGTGATTCTTTTATCCATTTTTCAACCTGTTTAATTTCTTCTTCAGTTAATTTTGATTCACCATGCATAATTCGATATTGAAATGGTGGCATAGAGCCATTTTTTATAGCTTTTCCAATAGCATCTAGGTCTTTAAGTGGAGTAACATGACTTATAAAGGGAAAATCCTTTGAAAAATCTAAATGTGATTTAGCTTCTTTTATATCTGAATCTATGAGCTGTTTCACTCCTGGTATCTTGTAATACCATGGAAATGTGGTTTGGCCTGAATGGCAATCAAAGCAAGACCTTTTAAAAATTGGCTTTACTGTAGTGACATATTCTTTGTTTATTTTTCTTAAGGTATCTTTGTTACTCTTAGTATCCACTTCAATGGCTTTCTGCTGATTCCTAAGAGAAGCTTCTTTTTTACTATGATCTTCGCCAGCGTGGCCCCAACTATCTTGGAAAGCAAAAATAAATAATGTAATGATTAAAGTTCTCAAAATCAGCTCCTCCAAAAAGTCAACTTCACCTCTTATTACGAGTCATGTTAATAATTTGTGACAAAAAACTTATCTTTTTACTTAAAGTTTAGTACTTTTAACTACTTATACCCCACGGGGGTACATTTGGAAATATATTTGTCACAAAACGGCCATTTCAATCGTAATAGGAGTAGAAGGTGTCGAATCTATATTCACACCTTACAGGTGAGGAGCTTATGAAGCTTTCTGAGACGAATGTTAGAAAACTGATTTCAAGGGGTCTAAAGAAAGTTCGCCTCAATATATTGGAGGTCAAAGTGACTGACCCTTTTAATAACAAAGACTTTGATAATTTTACAAACTCAGAAGGAACAATGCCCTCTGAAGAATTAGATTCTAAGATTATCAACTTCGTGAAATACGATTTAAACCCTGATATGAAAATAGTTTTTTCAAAGCTCTTAGGGATTCAAGCATTTATAGGAATATTAACTTTATTATTTTGCCCTCAATTTGAGCTGAGTTTAACCAACAACCATGACCTTTATCATTACTTCCATTACACATTTGGAACATATGGCTGTTATGCAATCTGTGGAGCTTTGTTTGTTGGTAGCGGTGCTATTTTTGCTTCTTACCTACTCAGAAGATCAGAAGTTGAAAAAATTAGATCAAATAAATCATTGTGTTATTTAACTATTTCTTTAATAGCAGTATCTCTGTTCTTATTATTTGGAGCAGAAGTCTATTTAGCGGCGGCTCTCGCCTGGCTTGTTGGCGCAATTCTGGGAGGACTTTTAATGATAGAAATTAACGGCTTTTTTAGAAATTCATTTCTGTCGATTTAAGATTTTGATGTTTTCTTAAGTAAATCCAGAATTTCATCAACTTTTTCAAGTGCATCGCTCTTTGAACCAGATTCAACTGCTGCAATTAAGCAGTGATTAAGATGTCCCTCTAAAACGGATAACTCTAGGGACTTGAGTGCACTTCTGGCGGCCTTAATTTGAGTTAAAATATCAACGCAGTACTTTTCATCCTCGATCATCTTTTTAACACCGCGAACTTGGCCTTCTATTTTATTAACTCTAGTTAACTGGCTTTTATGGTCAGCACCTTGCTTATGAGAGTGTGGCATATCTTTACTTCCTCTTAAACTCGAAATATTGAGTACTTACATACCGCATATAATAACTATAATCAAGTTTGACTACCCCTAGGGGGTATAGTATTTTAAAATCAGGAGTTAACTTATGAAAATCATATTTGTGTCTTTTGTACTTTTTGTGTCTTTAGTTTCTAGCGCAATTGCTTCAACAAAAAAACTATCAATAGATGTAGCTTTGTCACCTGCTGGCTCTTTTACAATAACTTCTAAAAAAATAAAGGGAAAAGTCTATATAGATAGTAAGGGTGGAATTAGTGCTCAAAATATTAAGATTCCTGTAAAAACTTTAAAAACTGGAATTGAGCTTAGAGATGGCCACCTCAAAAAGAAATTAGGTTATGAATCAGATAAAAAAGCAGTTCTCTTATTAGTTGAAGCAAAAGGTAATAATGGTAAAGGAAAGGCTAAATTTTTAGTTTTAAATAAAGAACAGACTGTTAACTTTACTTACAAAAAACTGACAGAAAAGTTAGGTGAAGCTAGTTTTTCATTAAACTTAGATACTTTTGGAATATCAGGTATTAGTTATATGGGTGTAGGAGTTGAAAATGTCGTTAATGTTAAGGTTACGTTGCCTTTCAAAGTAAAGAAATGAAAACCTGTTTAAGTCTAGCAATAATTGTTTTCTTAACCTCCTGTATTCAATCAACGAATTCAAATACCTTCGATAAGACTTTCTCTGAGAATATAGGTATAGACAGATCAACTCCTGCCGGAGAAAGACTTTATCAGGCCTATATTGTGTTAAAAAATGATTGTATGTCATGCCACTCTGGCTACCATAACTCTTGGTCTTCTTTTAATACAGATCAGGTTTGGATTGACTCTGGTCTTATCGAAAGTAATGATGCATATAGCTCAACTCTAGTAATTCGACTCAAAAATATAGGGGGAAATATGCCTAAAGACAATCCTCAGCTATCAGAAGAAGACTTCGATAAAGTTATTGAGTGGATTGATAGTATTTAAAAAATGTAATCTAGGCCAATTTGCCAGATACTCGATTTATAGTCTTTCATATCCCCAATTGAAATATTTAATTTAAAGCCACTTTTTTTCCAACTCGCTAAAATGTGATACCCATAAGAGAAATTATTTGAGTCTTGAATTGAACCTCCCGTTGGATGAGCATATTCAGCACTGTGATAAACGAGCAAGGGACCAGTTCCAATGCTTATCGCCTTTTTAGGTTTCCAAAATATTGAGGAAGTTGACACTACGGCATCAACAGGCACGTTACTTTGATTGTATTTAATTGTCGTGGAGTCTTCTCCAACTGTTGCAGTCATGTAAGCATAGCATAGGTCAGATGAAACTCCCCAAAATGCGTTTTCATAAGCTGTTCCTGCTCCAATACAAAGTCCTTTTTCTTTTGAATAAAGAGATTCTTTAAATCCTGACTGATCGGTTAATTGTAGTCGATAATTCCAACTAATGAATCTAGCAATTGCATAATATACAAATTCAAATTTTTCATTCTTAATTTGACTTAATAAAGTAGCATATTCCTCTGAGAGTTCATCAAAATCGTAGTCATCAAGATCGAATTCATCTGACTTGTTGATAATATTATTAAAAATATTTTCATCATTTTCATCAATGATCTTAGTGATTTTTGTTCTCTTTAATATAAAGCTTAACTTCTTGTATAAGAGAACTTGATCCTCTTCAGTGATCTCATCTAATTTTAGTAAGCTGTCATAGTTTTGGAATTTTTTTTCTATTAGGTGGTCTATAGATACTTCACTGGCGCATACTCCAAAAGAAATAAGTAATAGAGAGAAAAAGAGAAGTATGTATTTAGGAGATATTAAAACCATAGGTGTAATTGTCCCCCCATATCCCAATTATCTTTTGTTGCCGATGAGTTGCTAAAGTTCTTGGTGTTGTAAATATCAAATCGAATTTCTACACCTTGAAATGGAAATACTTGTATCCCTGGCCCAAGACGATACGTTTCATTTTGCTTTTCAGAGTCTGGCTTAAAGTATTCAAATGTAAAAAGTGTAAAAACACCTCTGGTTAAGAGCAAGTGATTTTGCAAGAGTCCATAGTAGGATTGTGTATCTGTTTTTGTTGAAATTACTTCTTGATTTTTAGACCCTAATTCAAATAATAAACTGGAGCCTTTTGAAAAGCCTAACTTTGTATGGGTAGCTATTAAAGTATTAATAAGGTGATCAGATTCTGATTTAAGAACTGAGAATCCTGGTTTGAATTTATTTGAGAATTCATATTCTATTTTCGTTGAAATACCTTTTTGTCTCAAACCCGATGCTTGATCTAGGTTCCCGAGAAAAGGATGAATTCCTAATTCAAATTTTTTTTTCATTAAATGCAGTAGAACCCCATGTGTTTGATCATTCTGTGCAAGACCTGTAACAGACCTACTGAATGCAATATGATCGGGAACTCTAATACCAAAGACTTTATCCATCATTCCGAAATAAACCCCATAAGTTTGATTTGGGCGTATCCCTACATAATGTTCTCTCGATCTATAATTTCCAATATCTTCTCCTTTCTGTGATTTAGGGGTTGGTGCATATCCAAAAGATATTGAGGCAATGTACTTATCTGTTTTATCAAGTTTGATTACGGCATTTACATCCGCTTGCATGTGAATTGTTTCATACTTGGGTTGATTTTTATTTACATCTCTTGCATACCTTAACCCACGGTAATCAACGGATGGACGTATCCAATCGCTAAATGCTTTCATGTAAAGAAACCCACTATCTTCAGCAATTTTATCTTCCGACTTATCCTTGCTATGTATAATCCAACGATTAGAAATAGCTGTTGCAGATAATGCTCTACCATAGTCAGTGAGAGGCCCATTACCATAAGGATTATAATGGCAAGTCATACACGATGTGTATCCATATCCTATAAAATTAGGGTAAGCCCAAGAATCTTGAAAAAAGAAAGTCACCATAAAGGTGACTAAAAATAGCCTGAAATTTTTCATCATAAAACTAAGCTACCCTGAGTATATACCCTGGGCAGCTCACATCTCTTCGAGGAGTTTATATTAAAGTTCGTGACACTCAAACGGGTCATTTGCATCATGTCTATGGCAAGAATATGAAACAGATTTGTTACCTTTTAAGTAAACTTTTGCCTTTATGCCTCCAGAAACTGGCCACGCCTTAATTCCTGTAAATGAGTCAACAACATCATGTGTTTGAGATGTCTTAAACTCATTTAAAGTTTCAGTTACTGCTTCATTTGTATCATCAATACTTGTGGTATCGGCGAAAGCAAACGTAGACATTGCTAGAGCAGTGATTAAAATTAATTTTTTCATTTTTCTCTCCTTATCTTTTGAGAATATATTATTAGTCTAAGGGTTCATCCCACCCTGGTTCA